>Ga0307487_1000001_pt1 | contig 227252 bp, 183 predicted proteins | sample CBIW12metaG_FD_203665 | JGI IMG/M metagenome (GOLD analysis project Ga0307487, IMG submission 203665) | Sea-ice brine microbial communities from Beaufort Sea near Barrow, Alaska, United States - CBIW 1.2 | ecosystem: Environmental > Aquatic > Marine > Coastal | place: USA: Alaska | collected... | reverse complement strand
TTTGCTGACGACAATAGCATGATGGAACCACCTGATCCCTTCCCGAACTCAGAAGTGAAACATCATCGCGCCAATGGTAGTGTGGTTCGCCCATGTGAGAGTAGGTCATCGTCAGCTCTCTATTCCTGAAAAACCCCCTTCGACATAAGTCGAAGGGGGTTTTTCTTTTGGCTGCGATTTTTATTTTCTCGAATAAAATTGTCCTTTCAGGAATTTAATGCTTGATGGTTTTTAGTAATTAAAAAGTCTAAAGGGTTAAAAGAGTGCATTGTCAGGCTTTTGTTGATATATTGTCGATTAATATTATTGGTCTAAGATTAGAGTCTAAATTAATTATTATAAATACTTTTCAATATTTGGTGTTTATTTTTCATTTTTTGGATAAATACAGTTGTAAAAACAGGGAATTTATATGATCCGTGCTGAATATCTGCGTTTTTTACAAACACTTGATTTAGAGTCTATTTCCGCAGATGAAATTAAAATAGCTAATCTTGTTCTTGTGAATTTAGAGTGTTTGGTACCCTTAAGCACGAATCAAGGTCAGCGGCTTAAGGCTGTAGTAAGTATTGCTCAAACAGAGTGGAATACTTTGAGCTCTGAGATCCCACCGTTGCCTGAAAGCTTAGTTGTTCATAAATCCCCCATAACTCAGCTAAAAAGCTTAAAAGTAGGTCCGTTCCGTGGCTTTTCCAGAGAAGAATATTTTGACTTAACTAGTAACTTAGTCTTAATCTATGGACCAAACGGTACAGGTAAATCAAGTTTTTGCGAAGCACTTGAATATTCACTTTTAGATAATGTTGCAGAAGCAGAAAGTAAACGCTTTCGAGATCAACAAAGCTACTTCAAAAATGCATATGTAGATCGCTTTAGTATCCCAGTTCTTACAGGATTGAATGAAAATGAGGAAGAGGTTAATATCGAGGCGGATGACTCACTCTATAGATTTTGTTTTGTTGAAAGAAATAGAATTGATAACTTTTCGAGAATTGCAGCCCAAGTCCCTGCCAAACAAACAGAGTTGATTTCAACGCTATTTGGTTTGGACTCGTTCAGTGACTTTGTTCGAAAATTTACTGCTGAGATTGATCCTAAGTATATTGATCTTACATGCCAGAAAGCAGCACTATTAGCACAAAAGCGACAAACACTTGAGGGTGCTAGACAGCAAATAGTAATAAATAATGCAGAATTAATAAAGATCAGTGGTGATGAACAAGCTTTAGCCAATAAATATCGTGAGGGCACAAACTTCAGCCAATTGGTGCTTGAAGTACTTGGTAATAATGAAAATGTTGGATTAATTTCGAAGATAGAGTCCGAAACACAGCAACCTTTAACTATTAAGTCTTCTTTAAGTCTCCTCACGTTACATGAGTTAGGAGAAAGTATAGTAAATTACCTTAACGAGCATAATGTTTTAAGCCAAGAGTTAGTAAGTGTAAGCCAGCAAATATCATTCAAGAATCTGTACAATGCAGTAACGCAATTACAAAAAAGTAGTCCCAATAACTGTCCGGCTTGCAAGACCCCGCTTGACCAAGTTGTAGTAAATCCGTTTATTCATTCCGACGAAGAGCTACAAAAGTTACAGCACTTGGCTGAGCAACAAAGTACGCTTCAACTTTTAGAACAAAAAGTAAATCGGGAGTTACTTTCACTTGCTCAAATAGTAAGTACTTGTTGCAGCCGATTTTCTCCAAATGCACTTACTCAGTACCAAGTATCACCTAGTATTCAGGAAAACACTAAATGGTGGAATGGCTTACAACAGCCAATGAAAGATGGCTTCACTGCGTGGCAGCATTTAATTTCACAAGTACAACAACTTGAGAATGCAGATAAAGGAGTTGATCAGGCTGTTCAATTACGCTCAATAAAACAAGCCGAACTAAATAGACTACGTGATTTATCACGTGATATTACGGTTCTTAAAACGCGCAGACAGACAGCCGATCAATCACTTTTAAATGCTCAAAAAATAATTAGTAGCTTCGATATTGAAAACGCTCAGTTAATAGATGATATTCAAGCTGACATACCGAACATACAAAGAAATAGCTCTATATCGGAAGCCTATAAGAGTTTCGTAATACTCTTGAACTCTTACAATGATACACTTCCTGCACAACTTGTAGCTGACCTAAGTGAGCAGGTTGTTGAGCTGTATAATTCGTTTAATAGAAATGATTTGCCTTCAGAGCTTCTGGCTACAGTCAAGCTTCCTCTAGCTCAAAATCAACGTCTTGAAATATCATTTCAAAACAATCCAGATCAGTTCTACGATCCATTGCATATGCTTAGTGAAGGGCATATTCGCTGTATTGGCTTAGCCATTCTTCTTTCAAAAAACCTGAAAGAAAATTGTCCAATTCTAATTTTTGATGATCCAGTAAATGCTATAGATGACGACCATAGAGAATCAATAAGGCGCACATTATTTGAAGATAAGTTCTTTTCTGGAAAGCAAATAATTCTGACCTGTCATGGAGAAGAGTTCTTCAAAGATATTCAAAATCTCCTTCCCGCTAAAGTTGCTGCTCAGACTCAATCGTTTACCTTTTTACCTAGGCTAGAAGAATATCATATAAATGTAGATTTTAACTGTGCTCCTAGGAACTACATTATTGCTGCTAGAGAACACTTTGATAGAAATGAGATTAGAGAAGCTTTATCAAAATCAAGAAAAGCAATGGAGTGTTTGACCAAAGGAAAAGTCTGGCGCTATGTAACTAAATATGGCGATGGTAATCTGAGTATAAAGTTGCGGGGCGCTTCAGCTCCAATTGAGCTAAGAAACTTATCTGATCAGCTTAAATCAAAAATTGGCAATGCTGACTTTTCTGATCAAAATAAGAATACTGTTTTGGATCCTCTTAGTATTTTGGTTGGATTAAATGGTAATTCACGTGAATGGGTATATCTGAATAAAGGCACGCACGAAGAAAACGATAGAGCAGAATTTGATAGAAGTACAGTTTCTACTATGATTATAGCTTTAGAGCGTTTAGATCAGGCTATATAGAAGCGTACTATTCAAAAGTTATAATGAATAAGAGAGTATGTAAAAGCATAGTTAATTTACTTGTTAAATCTAAAAATAAGCAATTTAAAATATTTTAAAACGTATTAATCCAAAAAAATAAATTTCAAAGGAAAAATAATGACCACCTCAAAAATAACTTATCAAGGCGATCTGCGCACTACCGCTATACATTTGCAATCAAACAATGAAATCATTACAGATGCGCCAATTGATAACCAAGGCAAAGGCGAAGCTTTCTCACCAACTGATTTGTTGGCGACAAGCTTAGCCAGTTGTATATTAACCATTATCGGCATAAAGCACGTGATATGGATATTGATATCACAGGTACTACGGCAGAAGTCACCAAAGTTATGGCCGACAAACCAAGGCGTGTGAGTGAAATACATATCATCGTAACATTCAACCGTGAACTCGATGATAGAACGCAAACGATATTTTATAACACGGCATTGACTTGTCCTGTTGCTAAAAATATTCATCCTGATATCACTCAGAATGTCACTTTCAGATGTGCAAAACCGCTTTGATAAGGTGATTACTATGGCCGCTAAAACGTTACTCATCGTCGCTCATGCGCCATCGCCAAATACTAAGAAATTGGCTCAGGCGGCTTATAATGGTGCCAATCATCCCGATATAGATATCAATGTCATCCTGAAATCACCGCAGGAAACGCAGCCTGAAGATGTATTGGCTGCTGATGCGTTACTGTTAGGAACGACTGAAAATCTGGCGTATATGGCCGGATTGACCAAAGACTTTTTTGATCGCTGTTATTATCCCGTTCTAGAGAAAAAACAAGGCATGCCTTTTGCATTATATATTCGTGCTGGACAGGATGGTACGGGTACCAACCGTGCCATGCAGACGATTACGACTGGCTTACGTTGGTCATGGATACAAGAGGCGTTGATTTTACAGGGTGATTGGCAAGAGGCATTTACTGAACAGGTCGAAGAGCTTGCCATGACGCTAGCAGCTGGGGTGGAGGCGGGTATTTACTAGTAGCGGGTTGTTTGGCAGTCACTAGGGCAATATTTGACAATGCTCATTAATATATTGCCATCAATGCCGAGAGCATAATAGACAGTCTGGAGAGAGCAGTAATGCAGAACGATAATCTAAATAGTAAAGTGGATATTTCTGCATTGCCGTTTTCTCAAGCGTGTGAGAATAATAAACAGCCTATACTAGAAGTACTTCAAAACGAGCTACAAGGCTTTAGTCATGTGCTAGAGATTGGTTCTGGAACTGGACAGCATAGTGTTTACTTTGCGCCTAATCTCACTCATCTACAGTGGCAGACGAGTGATGTTGTAGCCAATCACAGCACTATCGAGGCTTGGCATAGCGCTTATCCCTCACTCAATCTTCATACGCCATTACCTTTTGACTTGGTACATGATCCGTTACCGATTAATGCCGCTTCCAATGAACCATATGACGCTGTGTTTACCGCAAACACTTTGCATATTATTAGTTGGGCTTTGGTTGAAAGGTTATTTGCATTGGCCGGTGATGCGCTACCTATTGATGGAAAACTAATTGTATATGGTCCATTTAATGAGCATGGCAAATATACTAGTGGGGGTAATCAGCGATTTGATGCGATGCTGAGACAAGGCAATCCTGACAGCGGTATTCGTGATAAAGCAGACATTGTAAGTTTGGCAAGCGCGCATCATCTTCTGCTCAGAAAAACGTATGTGATGCCCGCAAACAATCAGCTACTGGTATTTCAAAAACTCTAAATTGTTAAAGCTTTAGAAAACAAGACACCTCAATTGATCGTTATAAGATCTTGATTGAGGTGTCTTTTTATTTAGCGTTGCTTATATTGATTTTATTCCGCTAGACTATTTATATTCAGTCGCTAAAAAATCCAAATAGCGTTTCCAAGAGCGCTCATCTGCACGTGCATCATATCTATCGCTTCCGAATACGCTAAAGGCGTGTGGCGCACCACTATAGGTCACCATCTCATGAGGTACCTTGGCAGCTTCTAACGTCTTGCCCAAAGTAGCAAAGCTCTCTAGGGATACAGATTCATCAGCAGAACCATGGAATACCAATATCTCTCCAGTCGTCTTGTCATAACTTTGACCCGTTGGAATATCAAAGGCGCCATGGAAAGGTACAAATGCTTTTTGCGGGAAGCCTGATCGTGCCAACTCTAAAGCAACCGTACCGCCAAAACAATATCCCATCGTAACGCCTTTACGCACATCATTACCTTGCAGTCGTCCTGCATTCAATGCACCTTGTAGCAAGCGGCGCATTTTGCTGCGATCATCATATAGTTCTCCAGTTAAGCGTTTATTTTCTTCAATAGAAGTAGGGCGAATACCTTGCCCAAACATATCTGCCGCTAATACGTTGTAGCCTTCAGTCGCTAGCATGTCAGCGCGTTTGCGCTCATAGTCTGTTAGACCATCCCAATCATGAATCAGTAAGATAAAAGGCGCGTTGGGCTTATCCGCTTTGGCGTAATAACCTTCGTATGCTTGGTCATCGACTGTATAGGTAACGTTTTTGGTCGTGATGGCGGCAGCCGTTTGACTGAAGGTCAGTGCCATTAGGCCGATTGAAGCACCCACTAGCAATGAATGATAGGGTTTTTTAGACGGAACGTTTGAAGTTAGTAACATGGTAGATAGCCTTATAGTCGTATAAAAAAAGATAAATATAAGGCTAAAACCATGCCCATTTTACTTATCAACAGTCTTTAGTACTTCATAAAAGCATACCTTAAAGAATAACTACATTACAAGATTCTATTGTTAATATTGACACTCTCTTAAGACAGCCTAAAACGGCTAGTTTATAGCGACTGCAAACCTTAACCAAACATCAACAAGGTTCACTATATACGCAACTTAATTTTTGGGTAGTATAAGTCCTAAGCCTATTATTCCTTTATGAGTTTTGATAATAGGCAATGTTAAAAACACAGACAAATAATTGACATATGAAGTCACCATTATCTCAAAGGATATTAAACCTGTGTAAGCACTCTTTTAACGGTTTAAAAGAGCACTCTCAATCCATTAGCTAGGATATTTTATGAAGAAGAATCTTGATCATAATGACCCCGTCAAAGACATGAATTCTGAACGTGGTAACGGCGGTGAAACCCATCAGCGCGCCGATGCGGACAGCCAAGTCTTGACTACTAACCAAGGCGTGCCTATCTCAGACAATCAAAACTCATTAAAAGCGGGACCACGTGGTCCGACTTTGCTTGAAGATTTTGTATTGCGCGAAAAAATCAACCATTTCGATCATGAGCGTATTCCTGAGCGTATCGTTCATGCCCGTGGGTCAGCAGCACATGGTTATTTTGAGCTTACTGAATCACTAGAACAATACACCACGGCTAAGATATTGACAGAAACTGGCAAACAGACGCCTTTGTTTACTCGCTTTTCTACCGTCGCTGGTAGCAAAGGCTCAAAAGATACGCCACGTGATGTACGCGGATTTTCAGTCAAAATCTATACCGAAGAGGGCAATTGGGATTTGGTTGGTAATAATATGCCCATCTTCTTTATCCAAGATGCTATTAAATTTCCAGACCTCATTCATGCCGTCAAGCCCGAACCAGACCGCGGGTTCCCGCAAGCCGCTTCTGCCCATGATACCTTTTGGGATTTTGTCTCTTTAAGCCCTGAAACCATGCATAACGTAATTTGGTTGATGAGTGATCGTGCAATGCCACGTAGCTTTAGCATGATGGAAGGCTTTGGTATTCATAGCTATCGCTTGCTCGATAAAGAAGGCAAAAGTACCTTCATGCGATATCATTGGAAGCCAGTATTGGGTGTACAGTCTCTTATCTGGGATGAAGCCGTAAAAATATCTGGCGCTGATCCTGATTATAATCGCCGTGACATGTTCGAGGCGATTGACAACAAAATGTATTTTGAATGGGAGTTTGGTGTTCAGTTATTTACAGAAGAAGAAGCCGATCAGTTCCCGTTTGATCACTTAGATGCGACAAAGTTGATTCCAGAGGAGTTAGTACCGGTCAAAATAGTGGGTAAAATGGTACTAAATCGTAATCCAGATAACTTCTTTGCTGAAACGGAACAAGTGGCGTTCTGTCCATCGCACGTACCGCCAGGTATTGATTTTAGTAATGATCCTTTATTGCAAGGTCGTCTATTTAGTTATTTAGACACCCAGTTATCACGTTTAGGATCTCCTAATTTTCCACAGATTCCGATCAATGCCCCAAAATGCCCGTTTGCTAACAACCAGCAAGATGGACATATGCAAATGCAAGTACCTAAAACTCGAGTTCTTTACGAGCCCCAAAGTTTAGATCCCACTAGACCGCGTGAGAGTGTCAAAAAGGGGTTTGAGTCATTCCATGAGAAGCTAGATGATGGTGTAAAGGGTCGCGTACGGGCAGAAAGCTTCGCTGATCATTATAGTCAGCCACGTATGTTTTATCTCAGTCAGACCGATATTAGTAAGGCGCATATTGCTAATGCTTATACCTTTGAGCTAGGTAAAGTAGATACCGCACACGTTCGTACGCGTATGCTCGGTCATTTGCGTAACATTGATGAGAGTCTAGCCAAGCGTGTTTCTGATGCCTTGGGTATGGAGCTACCGGCTGCACCTGAGCCCGCTGCACCTATTCAGGATCTAGGTACGTCTAAGCCGTTACAGACTATTGGTCTTACGCCTAAGAGCTTAAAAGGTCGCTTGGTCGGTATTCTAGTCGCCAAAGGCTCAAAGCATAGCGAGATCAAAAAGTTTGAAGATGCTGTCAAAGAGCAGGGCGCTAATGTAAAAATTGTCGCTCCTAATAAAGAGGTCATATTAGACGATAATACGCGTATCCAAGCGGACGAGCGTATTGCTGGGGCACCGTCAGTACTATTTGATGCAGTCGTTAGTATTATTATGCCTGATCAAGCCAAAAAGCTTGCTGAAGATAGCTCAACGCTAGATTGGTTTACTGATGCTTATGTACATTGCAAAGCTATTGCTTATTGTGGGGCGACAGACGAGTTTATCCTAAGTAAGCTACCGATTAAAAAAGACGCATTTGTCACGCCGCTTGCTGATTTGGATACTTTTATTGAAAATGCTAAGACGCGCTTATGGGAACGTGAGCCTAGTATCCGCGATCTTCCATAAGGGTAATTATACGATAAGCGCTAAGTAATGATAAAAAACAAAACCCCAGTATGAGTACTGGGGTTTTGTTTTTTCAAAATTCAACAGATACTAAAGTAGGGTTATCCGTTATAACGTCATAAAAATAGTCAATTAAAGCAGATGAACTAAAAGCATAGTGGTTAAAATATAGACACAAGCGTTCACTCAAAATAACTTATAGTGAAACTATCAACGTTATACTAAAGACAACATGATTCGACAAATGAATAAATGTCAATTCGAACTGTAATAATTATTGATAATGTAACAGGGACAGTTAATGAATTTATGTGAGATTGTACGCTTAGATGGATACATTCAAAGTACTTATCTTGCGGTATATCCTAATAAGATATTACTACTGGATGGCTGTTGTCGCCCTGATGTGACGATGGTACTGGATTATATCCAAACGACCTTACAGCGCCCTATCAGTGATTTAAAAGTAGTCATGGTTACGCATATGCACCCTGATCATGCAGGCGGTGCAAATAAGCTGAGAGAGGCGACAGGCTGCCATATTGTGTCTGCAGACAAATCAAAGCAGTGGTATAAAAGTATCGGCGGTCAGATGATGCATTTGGTTGATATTGGATTGGCTCATTATGTGGCCAAGCGTCAAGGTCGTCCTTTTAAGAGACTATGGTATTCGGCTCATCTTCATCCTGATATTACCGTTCAGGAAGGTGATCATATTCCTGAATTTGAAGATTGGCAGGTATTAGAGACTCCAGGGCATACGGATCGAGACTTATCTCTCTACCATCTACCCAGTCGTCAAGTTTATACGGCTGATTTGATTATCAAACTTCGGCATAAGTTTGTTGCGCCATTTCCGCTCTATGATCCAAAAGTCTATATTCGCTCGCTACAAAGAATCAAAGATCTAAAACCATCAACTGTCATGATGGCACACGGACAAGCCCTTGCTATTGATGCTGCGACTTTTGACACAATCATTGCTCAAGCCCCTAAGCATCGGCGCACGGTAAAAGATACTATTAAGCATAAACTGTTATGGCGACAAGGCGAGGGGTTCAAAATTTGAAAACGTAAGGAGCCTTGAAAAACGTAAGTAACTTTGGCGTCAGTAGCTTTAAAAAAAGAAACCAGTAATCCAAAAATCTCACAGATATCTTAGACAAGAAAAAGCCCAGTCATTATATACAATGACTGGGCTTTAAAAATATGGTGGGCCGTCCGCGATTCGAACGCGGGACCAATTGATTAAAAGTCAACTGCTCTACCAACTGAGCTAACGGCCCTTGAGAAGTGTGAAAAAATTGCATGCAATTTTAGCTTCGCAAGTCAAAATCCTTTAAATAGGATTTTGTTAGAACTTTGAAACTAAACATCTTAACGATGTCTTTAAAACTTAATTTATTACGCTGATGCCGAGTAGGGCAAAACACATAATAAAAGTCTAACTAAATATGGTGGGCCGTCCGCGATTCGAACGCGGGACCAATTGATTAAAAGTCAACTGCTCTACCAACTGAGCTAACGGCCCTTGAGAAGCGTGAAAAAATTGCATGCAATTTTAGCTTCGCAAGTCAAAATCCTTTAAATAGGATTTTGTTAGAACTTTGCAACTACAAGCTTAATAGTAAATCAAAAGACATTAAGCTTGTTTCACTGTTTAGATGATTTGTATCCCTAAACGTGAGAGCACATTATATATATAATTATGATAATTACAACCCCGTAGCCTAAAAAAAGTGCAATTGAGGTAATAAAGTAAGCATTTTCACAAAATCTTGCCTATAGGTTATATTTTAAATTTTTAAACCGTTATCAAGGTTTTAGTAAATATGGATTTAATCTCTAGAAAGAGCCTCAACAGGATCAAGTTTGGCCGCATTGCGTGCAGGTAAAAAACCAAAAACGACGCCAATGAGTGTTGAGCACACAAAAGCTGCAATAATAGATGTTGGGGAGTAAATTACTTTAAAGCTGTCACCGCCCAAACGATTGATCAGCTCACCAATAGCAAATGCCAATCCAATACCCAGCAAACCACCTAAAATACAGACCAGTACCGCTTCTATCAAAAACTGCTGCATAATATCGCTTTGGCGTGCGCCCACAGCCATTCGTACGCCAATCTCGTTGGTGCGTTCGGTCACAGACACCAGCATGATGTTCATGACGCCAATACCGCCAACTATTAATGAGATAACCGCAACAGAGGAGATGAGCAGCGTCATTGTGCCTGTGGTTGACTCAATGGTTTGACGAATAGAATCTGAATTACGAATATCAAAGTCATCTTTGCCGTGGCGACCCTCTATTAAGCTAGAGATGGCAGACTCAGCCGCGCTGGATGAGATACTGTCATCCAATAAAGCCACAAATCTGTCGATATGGGCGCTACCAGTAATACGTGACATAACGGTGGTATAGGGCATGTATATAGTGGGTGTGGTCACACTTGGTCCAAAGCCACTGTCGCTTTCTTCAAGAACACCAATCACTCGACCAGGCACACTGCCAATGAGCAGTACCTCGCCAACTGGGTTATTGATGTCTGAGAAAAAGGCTTCTCTAGCGTTGTCATCAATAATGATGTCTTGGCTACGCAGGTTGATACTTTGCGCATCAAACCCTTGACCCAGCGCCAAGGTCTCTCCAGTGACTTCTAAGTAATATTCACCAACCCCATTGATGGTAGAGTCCTCTTCTACGCCGCGATAACGCACACTGGAGGTAGAGTTAACCTGAGGGCTGACATTAAGAATGTAAGGCTGATTGCCGACTGCTTCGGCATCTTCTGGGGTTAAGTTATCATCATTATAACGGCGTCTTGGGTCGCCTCTAGGGTAGCCATCATTCACTGTTATGGTATTGGTACCTAAAGAGCTGATGTTAGATAGAATCTGCTGCTGCGAGCCTTGACCAAGCCCTACAATAGACACCACCGCCGCAATACCAATAATAATGCCTAGCATGGTCAACAAAGTGCGCATTTTATGCGCCCGCATGGCAAGCAAAGACATTTTAAAGGCTTCGAGCAGACGGTCGATAAAACTGGCAAACGCACTTTTACGGTGCTGACCAAGAATAGGCTCGGGCTGTTTTTCGGTTTGTTTGTAATGCTCGGTTTTGTAATCAGCAATGAGGTGGCCATCTTTTAGCTCAATCACGCGTTCGGCTTGTGCGGCAAGCTTAGGGTCATGGGTCACCATGATAATGGTATGACCTTGAGCATTTAGGTCATGTAATATGGCCATCACATCTTCACCAGACTTGCTGTCCAAAGCACCTGTTGGCTCATCTGCTAAGATAACATCGCCACCATTCATCAAGGCCCTGGCAACAGACACACGCTGCTGCTGACCACCTGAGAGCTGACTGGGTCGGTTGTTTGCTTTTTCGCCAAGGCCTAAGTCTGTTAATAGTTTGTCGGCGCGGTTGAGTCGAGCCTCCGTATCCATGCCTGCATATACCGCAGGAACAGCAACATTGTCTTTGGCACTAATGTCACCCAGCAGATGATAGCGCTGAAAAATAAAGCCAAAATGCTCACGGCGTAACTCAGCCAGCTCATCAGCATCTAACTTATTTGCAGATTGGCCGTAAATTCTATAATCACCAGCCGTTGCTTGATCTAAGCAGCCCAAGATGTTCATTAAAGTGGACTTGCCAGAACCTGACTGCCCAATAATAGCGACCATTTCACCTTGGTTGATGGTTAAGTTGATATCGTGCAATACTCGAATGGTTTGTTCGCCCGCTGCAAACTCTCTTATAACGCCAGACAGTTGCATGATGGGCTTATCAGCGGTAGATGATGTATTGTTTTTTGAGCTTGCAAGCGTTGACGCATCGGGATTGTTGCCCGACGTCTGTTGTGCTAAGTTTTGGCTGGTGTCACGGTTGGGCAACGGTTTAGAAGGTTGAGATATAGTCATAGCAATGTCTTTAATCAAGTGTAATGAGCGTTAATTGCAAAAGGGCTGTTGTGCTCAAGCGCTTGTGCAATCAACATATACAGAGAACAAATTACATTCCTGGTACGCCACTACGGCCACCAGGCACACGACCGCTACCTGATTTTTTAGTGCTGTCTCCGCTGATGATAACTTCTTCGCCTTCTTTCAAACCACTTAAAATTTGCGCGTTTACTCGGTTGTCGATACCCACTTTTACTGCTCGTTCTTCTACGCTACCGTCACTTTTTAGCACGCGTACATATTTGCTTGTTTGGGCTTGTCCGTCTACTTGCTTTTTAGCGGACTTATCTTGCACGACCGTTGAGGGCACAAGCAGCGCATTTTTAGCTTGATCGACAATAATATAAATTTGAGCGGTCATATCGATGCGGAACAATCGCTCAGGGTTTGGTACCTCAACATAACCCACATAATAAATAGCAGAATCTGTTGAGCTGGTACTACTGATTACCTCAGGTGCGGGTTCAATTGCCGTTAAAACGGCATCGTATTGCTTGTCGGGGTTACCAATAATATTGAAGTAAGTGGGCATACCTGCATTAACATTAATAACATCGGCCTCAGATATTTGCGCGTTAATACGCACCGTTGATAAGTCTGCTAGAGTGACCAGAGTCGGCGCCGTTTGATTGGCGTTGACAGTTGTGCCCTGCTCAGTGGTGATGGATACCACAGTACCTGTTATAGGGGCACGAATGGTGGTGTAGCTGAGGTCTTCTCGTGCGGTACTCACGTTGGTCTGCGATTTGCGTAGCGCAGCCTGCTGGCTATTGATATTAGCTTGCGTAGTAGCAATGGCGGCTTTGGCGGTATCGATGGCTGCATAAGCATTGGCAACTGCGGCTTTAGCGGTATCAATCGCCGTTGCTTGGGTGTCATACTCTTGCTGCGAGATGGCATCAATAGCCACCAGTGATTGCAGGCGCGAAAAGTCAGACTGTGCTTGTTTTAACTCGGAATGACGGCTAGCAAGGTCAGCATACGCACTTTTTAGGCTTGCCTCTTTGCTTAAGGTTTCAGCCCTTGCGCTTTGAAGCGCGGCTTCGCTTTGGTCAAGACTGGCTTGCTCATTGCTTAAAGCATTTTTTTGCGTGACTTGGTCAATTTGTGCGATAAGGTCGCCTTGTTGCACCTCGTCACCCACTTCAACGAATAGCCGTTTGACTTCACCAGAAACCTGCGCACCAACGTCAACCGTGTTAAGGGCTTTGACTTTGCCAGAAGCCATCACGCTTTTTTCGATATCACCCACTTCAACTTTAGCAGTAATGTAGTTGGGTTTGGTGTCTTCAGGTTTGAGAAATTTATAGGCCAGAGCGGCTAACGCTACAACAATTAAGGCAATAACGCCCCATTTAATAGCAGAATTTTTGCTAATTTTACGCATCAGAACAGTCCAATCACAATTAAATCAAGTTTAGGTATAGTAAAGGCTTGATGTGCAAAAGGAAATGGTAATTAGTTTGCGAAAGGTTAAGGAGATGGCGCTGCAAAATATAGCGTAGAGGAAAATGCAAAAGCTACTTTGCTAAAAATAACCGCTGACCGGCTAACAGTAGCGCTGCTTGTAACAACAGCTCCCATGCAGGCTGGCGTACAATGCCTTTAATCGCTTGGTCACAGCGATAGATTAGAGCAGGCCATTGGGCAGTTTGGTCTTTTGATTGCCGGCGGGAAGCTTGTTGGTACAACCCTTGTTTGCTGCGCCAAATGCCTAATGCTTGCGGGTCTTGACCATCAAGTAAAGCCATGATGTGGCGCATGTCTTTACTGATTGCCCATAACACTAAAGTGGTTGGCTCATCTGTGGCTTTGAGCTGAAATATAATCTTTGCGACTTGTGCGCTATTACCCGCTAGCATGGCATCGGATAAATCAAACACGCTAAACTGCGCATCACTGACCAATGCCGCTTGTAAATCAGTGATATCCAGCGCTACGTTTGCAGAAGTATTGACAGAAGTATTGACAGAAGTGTTGCTCTTATCCTTAGCTTCTGGACTGTTGGCGACTAACTGCTTATTATTAGCGGCCAACTGCGGGGCAAACAGATAAGACAAACGCCATAGGGTCTGATAGGCACTTAACAGATGATGTTCAGTATGCGACATTAATAGCTGCCAAGCCTCTTGTGATAGCCTTAGTCCGAACTGCTGCGCTTGTATCTGTAACAGTTGTTGGCGCTGTTGCTCATTGTATAAGTTGCAATCAACAACGTGTCCGTATTGAGCAAAGGGAGCGAACCATTTGCTGCTTTGGGCGCGGCGGTCTTGCTTGGATGTCAGCCATAATAAGCTGTGGCTATGGGCGCCAGTTTGTGCGTCCACGGCAAAACGTTCTAGCTCAGCGATGACGGTTTTATCCGGTTTATGGTTGCCCGTTACAATCAAGGCGCTGGCATCATCAAATAAGGATTGGCTACCGAGCTCCGATAACACTTCTTGCCAGCTCTTAACGGAGACCAACTCGATACGTTTTCTAGCATAATTTTGCGCACGCCAATGCGGACGCAAGGCATCGATAAGCCACTGGTGTAACAGCGGCTCATCGCCATGCGCCAGCCACAGGCCTGCTACCGCAACTGAAGGTTGTAATAGCTTTGGATAGGCTTGTATAAAGGACTCTTGCATAAGGTTTGAGCTAATAGTTTATGGAGTGAAAGTAAAGTACAAGAAAGTTTAAGAGCTGGGCGCGATAACGGTTGTCGTGGACGGCGTTACCGCTGAACCTTTACTAGATTGTGATAATTTATTAGCGCTGGCAGGGGCAACTTTTGGCAGACCAATCGCGACATATTGATCGGTAATACGGCGCGCTAAGCTTTCATAGAGCCAATCGCTAATTTGGGTACCTTGCAAATCATCCGTACTGACAGAAGCTTCGTTATACTGGTAGCTTCGCTCAACCTGAATAGGGTTGGTTAGGGTCACCGGTTGACCATTTCGCATGGTCTGATAGGTGACATTTGCTGATAATACCAATCGAATCTCTGTTAGGACACCAACCAACTCATAGCTTTTAAAGCGTACGTTATTGACGGTAATAGTGGCAATTTTATCAGCATATTTATTATCTACGGTATTGTTTACAGTATTGTCATTTGTGTTTTCTATCAGCGCCATACTGTCGACTACATCGACACCCAATGCCTCTAAACGCCTTGTTAACGGTAGCTTTAATGGAAATGAGGTACGATTATCCTCAATGATAATGGCAGTTTTTGCGATATCAAAATGCATGGGCGTATCATAACCGCGTAGCTGAAAGCCGCATCCGGTAAGCGCCGTTGTCGCACCAAGCACCGCAAACATTGGCAAGGTTGTCAGTAGCACGGTGGCTATTTTCTTTGCATGACTTTTTTCTACACGATGCTTTTGCGCAAATGAGGGTAACTGCGCAGTTCGGTGCTTGTACGACATAATTGCTATCCTTATTCTTAATAAAAAAGGCTCGAAAATTAAGTTTAAAAACACCTAGCCTGCCACTACAATATTGACCAGCTTGTTAGGCACGACAATCTCTTTTTTAATCTCACCAGTAATAAACTTGGCCACACTATCGATAGCACGTGCTTGGGCTTTAAGTTGCTCAGGATCACTGTTTGGCGCCACATCCATCTTGCCGCGCATTTTACCATTGACCTGTACCACCATAGTGATGGTATCTTGCACCAAGGCGCTGGCATCAACAGTAGGGTAGCTCAGCGTCTTAGTATCAAGCCCTAGCTGTTCAAGTAGATGTTCACCGACGTGCGGCGCGTATACTGATAGCATAATAAGCAAATCAATCAGCGCTTCATGCTGTACTTGAAAGTCTTGCTCGCTACTGGCGTTAAAGCTACTCAGCTCGTTAGCAAGCTCCATTAGACTTGATACTGGGGTGTTTAGCGCCAAACGATCACCAAGGTCACCATCAATTTTAGCAATCGTTTCATGAGTCTTACGGCGTAGGTCTTTGGCCGCTTTGGTCAAGCCGTCGGTATTCAAGGCCGTACCGTTTAACGTATCAAGGTTTAAGTTCGCTACCGTTATGGCTTGCATGTGCTCAGTGGCAACTCGCCAAACTTTTTTCACAAAGTTATAAGGACCTTTTAGCGCCTCATCCGACCATTCAAGCGTTTGATCGGCAGGGGCGGTAAATAAAGTGTATAGACGAACAGTATCGGCACCGTATTGATCTATGGTGGTTTGTGGATCGACACCGTTGTTCTTAGATTTAGACATTTTTTCGATTTTGCCAATGGTGACGGGCTGTCCGTCTGTTTTTAACATGGCTTTGATCGGTTGTCCACGTTCGTTATAGTCAATATCAATATCGTGCGGGAAATAATACGTAGTGCTACCATCCGCATTGACACGGTAGAAAGTGCCAGCAAGTACCATGCCTTGGGTCATCAGATTGGCAAATGGCTCATCGCCTGATACCAAGTTCTCATCACGCATGAGCTTATGGAAAAACCGTGCATAAAGCAGATGCATAACCGCGTGCTCAACACCGCCGACATATTGATCCACTGGTAACCATTTGTTAGCAGCAGATTTGTTTACCATGCTCTGGTTGTCATTCGGGCTGGCAAAACGTGAGTAGTACCAGCTTGACTCGACAAAGGTGTCAAAAGTATCCGTCTCGCGCTCAGCAGGATTGCCACATTTAGGGCAGCTGGTATTCACAAACTCTGGGATATTTTTAAGAGGGTTGCCGCGACCATCAGGAACGACATCAGTAGGCAGTACTACTGGCAAGTCTTGCTCTTCAACAGGTACTGTACCGCAATGCTCACAGTTGACCATTGGGATAGGGCAGCCCCAATAACGCTGGCGAGAGACGCCCCAATCACGCAAACGGTATTGGATCTTTTTATTGGCAAGTTCTTGTGGTGCAAGTTTGGCTAGCATGGCTTCAAAAGCCTGCTCAAAGTCCATGCCGTCAAATTCGCCTGAGCTGACTAAAGTATTGCGTTCGGTGTAAGCGCGGTTGCTATCCGCTTCATTAGAGGCCGCATTAGCAGTATCGTCAGAGGCAGCATTTACGTCGTCAAAATACCCTTCAGGAATGTCAATAACTTGCTTAATAGGCAGACTGTATTTGATGGCAAATTCATAATCGCGCTCATCATGCGCAGGTACTGCCATGACCGCGCCAGAGCCGTAGCTCATTAGCACATAGTTGGCGACCCAGACGGGTACTTTATCGCCTGTTAGCGGATGAGTGACCGTTAGACCAGTATCCATACCGATTTTTTCAGCTTTAGCCAGATCTGCTTCAGCAACAGAGCCTTTTTTGCATAGCGCACAAAATTCTGCAATCGTTTCACTATGCTCAGCCGCATACTGGGCCAAAGGATGCTCAGCGGCGACGGCGACATACGTGACGCCCATCAAGGTATCTGGGCGGGTAGTGAACACGTCTAAGGTATTGTCTTCACCAGCAAGATTATAAGGAAAATGCACTTCCATACCGGCACTGCGACCAATCCAGTTGCGCTGCATGGTCAATACTTCAGATGGCCAGTGACCTTCTAGCTGATCTAAATCATCAAGCAGTTCATCGGCATAATCGGTGATATTAAAGTAATACATCGGAATATCACGCTTTTCGACCGCAGCGCCACTACGCCAGCCTTTACCATCGATGACTTGCTCGTTAGCCAGTACTGTATTATCGACTGGATCCCAATTGACGGTAGCAAGCTTTTTATAGACTAAGCCTTTTTTGTATAGTTGCAAAAATAACCACTGTTCCCACTGATAATACTCAGGGGTACAGGTGGCAAACTCACGTGACCAGTCAATGGATAATCCGAGTAACTTGAGCTGCGCACGCATGTTATCAATATTGGCAAACGTCCATTCAGCAGGGGGCGTTTGATTGGCAATCGCCGCGTTTTCCGCTGGCAAGCCAAACGCATCCCAGCCCATTGGCTGCATGACTTCATAGCCTTTTAGACGGTAATAACGGCTTAATACGTCAGAAATCGTATAGTTACGCACATGCCCCATGTGTAGCTTACCACTCGGATAAGGAAACATCGACAGCATATAGCGGCTCGGCTTATCGCTTGGCTCGTTATCGACCTCAAAGCGCTTGTCGGTCGCCCATTTGGTTTGTTGCTGCGCTTCGATAATCTGCGGCTGATAGACATTAGTATTGGTATCGTTTGTATTTTCAGATTGATTGTTATTTGGGGCAGTTTGCGAGTTACTCATTGTCGGCTCTAATTGGTTAATACAGATAAAAGGGTAAGATTTATAATGCCATAGCATAGCGTAATTTGGTAAAAATTGCGACGCTATGATAAGGCAATCGTATGCTAGGTGAGCGGTATTTTTGAATGGTAAAATGCTAGACTGGGTTTAAATAAACGACAATTCATTTTAAAATTCCGAATCAAGAAAACTTGGAGACAATATGACTATCACCATTTATGGCATTAAATCCTGTAGTACTATGAAAAAAGCATTTATCAAGCTTGATGAGCTGGACGTAAATTATAACTTTCATGACTATAAGAAACAAAGTATCGGCCAAGATAGCGTACAGCGTTGGGTCGACTTGTTAGGAATAGATAAAGTACTTAATAAGCGCGGAACCACATGGCGCAAGTTAAGCGATGAGCAAAAAACGGCTGCTGATGCAGATGAGAGTATTGCAATTGAGTTGCTGCTTGCCAATACCAGCATGATTAAACGGCCTATTATAGAAGGCCAGATCGAGAGTAAAAACCAAGCTCGGTCAGTATTATTATGCGGTTTTGATGAAGCAGAATATGAAGCAAGTCTTTTATAAAGTCATTGCTTAACCTGAAGATGTTATTAGAAATGTTTTTCGTAAAATTACTATAACTTTAATGGCTTCTATTATATATTATCGGTAATGAAATTAAGTTTGCTATCAAAGTCATAGAAGTGGATTCTAATAAAATAAAGGAGAGAGTTATGAAAAACTTATTGTTAATGGCAGCGCTTGCGACTGCACCTCTGATGGTTGCCAGCGCTCAAGCTGCTGAGCCGTCCACCAAAATAACCTTTGTAAAAGACAGCTATTGCGGTAGTTTTACGGGCAATATCAAAAACGGTAAAGTATTTCGATTATGGCTGATGCCGGATCAAAACTTGGTGATTCGTAATGTTGGGGACGATCAAGTGAGTGTCGCTTATGTCTCAGGACCAAATGGCCGCTTAGATGGCGATCGTTATGAGAACGAAAATTCTTTTTTTACCCAGCGTAAAGGCAATCACTATATGAAAGTATATGGCAACAGTAGCCACAGCTCGGTAGAGTTTTGCGCTTATTAAGAGTAGTCAGATACGATATAGGTTGAACTAACTAACCCTGATCTTAGAATAGTCTAAGCTCAGGGTTAATCAATCCTAAAACGAAAAAAACCAGACTGGCCAGCCAAATAATCAATACATACAGGCGAATTTGCTCTGCATTCCAATCTAGCGCAAACCATTCAACTAACAAGAATGACTTCCAGCCTTCTACCCATTTTGCGCCACCATAACCGATAATCCACCAGCAGTATAAGCTATGAAAGGTAAAAAGCAGACACCACAGCCACCATGCCATTATCTATTCCTAACCTAACATATCTAAATCACGACTGATGAGTGTACCCACTCCTTCGTTAGTGAAAATTTCTAATAGCGTGGCATGAGGAACACGGCCGTCAACAATGACGGCGCTTTTAACACCGCTACGTACTGCATCAAGTGCGCATTGTATTTTTGGTATCATGCCACCTGAAATGGTGCCATCTGCAATTAAAGCATCTACCTTTTTAGGGGTTAAACCAGTAACCACTTGACCGTCGCGTCCTAATACCCCTTTAATATTGGTCAGCAGCATGAGCTTTTCAGCTTGCAAAAACTCAGCAACTTTACCCGCGACTAAGTCGGCATTAATATTATAAGTATTGCCTTCGCTATCGACGCCAAGTGGCGCAATAACGGGGATAAAATTAGAAGCAATAAGCATATTAATAACGTCTTTATTGACGCTGACCACATCACCGACAAACCCCAAATCTACAGGCACAGCAATACCGTCTGCACCGATTTTTTCCATCATCAGTTTTTTGGCAGTAATCAAATTAGCATCTTTGCCGGTCAAACCTATGGCGCTGCCGCCATGCTTGTTAATTAAGCTGACGATAGACTTGTTAACACTACCGCCCAGTACCATCTCCACGATATCCATAGTGCTTTTGTCGGTCACACGCATACCATCAATACGTTCAGACTGGCGACCAAGCTCTTTTAGGAGATTATCAACTTGCGGACCGCCGCCGTGTACGACTACTGGATGTAGCCCCACCGTTTTTAGCAGGACAATATCGCGAGCGAACGAGCTTTCAAGCTCGGGATCGGTCATGGCATTACCGCCATATTTGACCACAATCAGCTTACCTACAAAGCGTTGGATATAAGGGAGCGCCGTGGTTAATACTTCAGCGGTAATTTTGGCATCATCAAAATTAAGCGACATCGTAAACTCCTAAAAATACGGTTTTAAAAATTACTATCAACACACATATACAGGTTGAACGTAAAAAGCTTGTATCTGACATTATGGTTATGGAGATATTCGTTTCAAATCAGTATCTGCTTCCCGCCATTGATTATTTGTAATTATTGCAGTAACACGTTGCTATAAATGATTCTCTGTTATCTTGGATTGACTATAACAAAAGCTATTCGGGGTAAATCGCTACAATCTGCTCAGCCAAATTATTGTCAAATAGGCGACATAAAGTCACAAAGCGCATTTGTACGTCTTTTAGGTCAGCAGCACTGTCACCGGCAAAACGCACAGTGAGATTATGGCTGGTATTTGATTGACGCAATACTCCGAAGCCATGGGCAAAATCTAACCGCACCCCATCAATGCAAGTCAATCGTGTTCCTACCGGTAATAACTGCTTTGCTTGCCCCAATGTCATGTGTTGTCTGCTAGCAGAACAAGTACATAGCGATGGATTATGTGGCTTGGTAGGCTTATTATCGGAGGTGTCAGAAGGTGTCGGCACCTCAATCAACCGCTGTAGATAATGACAAAAGGTGGCTAATTGTTGCACTACTGAGCAGTCTGTCGGTGGCGTATCTGGTAGCGGTAAATAATGATCCGCAGTACTGACCAGCGTTGGTAATTGCCTAGTAATATCAGTCAATCTATGAGGGAGTGACGTGTCGATTCGTTCGCCCCACAAATCGGCAGCAGGTGGCAATGTATCATTAGGCGTCGGTGTGTATGCCAACCAATGCAGTAAGCGTAATCCGGCGTACATGGCATCATCATAAGCCGTAAAATAACCATCGTTAAAGATAAAATGGCCGGATAACTCACCGGCAAATATAATACGGCTTTCACAAGTTTGTAGCTGCTGGCGCATCAGACTGCTGCCCGTTTTACTGATAATAGGGGTAGCGCCCAGATTGCTCAATAGAGTAGGTAGATGATGCGAGCACTTGATATCAAACAGTACTTGCGGTGCCAATATTGTATCCGTATCAGTATCTTGTGTTTTTGGACGCTCAGTAATGGCAACTTGTGCCAATAAATACAACAGATGATCCGGCACGACGACTTTACCGCTATTATCGACAATCATGAGCCTATCGCCATCACCATCGAACGCCAGACCCATATCTGCCTCGTTGATAATAACCGTTTGTTGTAGCTCTGCTAATCGATTGGGCTCGGTTGGGTCAGGGTTGCCCATAGGAAAGCTACCATCAGGCGTGTCATTAATGATAATAACGCGCTGACAAAATTGGCTGAATAAAGGGAAGGCGATTCTACTGGTGGCACCATGCATACAGTCAATAACGATCGTTAGATCAAGCTTTTTAACCGTCCATCTGTTTGTAGCCGATAGATTCTGCTGCGGATAAATAGTAGTAAACACCTCTGCAATAGCCTCAATATAAGGCACTGCTACGGTGTCAGTAGGTAAGCCAATAACCGATAATAAAGGCACAGGGTTCGATTGTGTATCCATATTTTGGATATTAGAGACGGCGTTGCGATTACTATTGTCATCGCTATTGTCATTACCCTTTTGAATAGAATCAGACGGTATGGAGTCTTGATAAAGCGCCTGAATGTCTTTGGCACTAGGAGAGGCATTGCCAACCAACCATTTGATACCTAAGATACCTTTTGCAGAATGACTGGCAGTCACCATGATACCGTGACCATCGTATTGCTCAGTCCAAAATGCCATCATCGGTGTGGTGATCAGTCCCAAGTTGATAACTTGTAGACCTTGCTGTTGTAGTATAGTGGCCAACGTTTGGGCAATACTATCGCTACCGCAGCGCACATCATAGCCGATGATAACGGTAGTTGCTTCGGGCTTGGTATGATAGCGCTGATAAAGTCGAACAAAAGCCTCACCCAAAGCCTGCACAAAATTAGGGGTAAAATACTGTTCATCACCGCGAATATCATAAGCACGAAATAAGGATTGCTGCGCGGCAAAAAACGGCATCGCTTTACTCTCCTTATTGTCGTTATTTGTGAAAATGAATGTTCGGGCACTACTAGACATACAAACTAGCGTTTGCTATTGGCGACCTGAATGACCAAAACCACCTGCACCGCGCGCGCTTTCGTCACTAAAATCAGTCACGACTTCAAACTCAGGACGCGCGACTGGCACGACAATATACTGTGCCATACGCTCTGCTGGATTGAGCACAAAGTCTTCGTTACTGCGATTCCAAATGCTAACCATCAGCTCACCTTGGTAATCGGCATCGATTAGCCCCACTAAGTTACCCAATACAATCCCATGCTTATGACCGAGTCCTGAGCGCGGTAAAATCATGCCTGCATAATTAGGATCTTGAATATAAACGGCCAAGCCTGTGCCTATCAGATGCGTCGATCCCGCTTTAATTGTCAAAGGCTCATCGATACAAGCACGTAGGTCAATACCTGCCGATCCATCGGTGGCGCGGGTAGGTAGAGAAAATGCTTCGTCTTGCATGATTTTGGGATTTAAAACTTTGACTTGTACAGCTTGCATAACGCACTCACTTAACGGTTTAATGATTGTTATAAATAGATTGAATTAAATACAGACAGTTAAAGTTTCTATGGTCTTTTAAGCCAGTTATTAAAGTATCAGCACACTCGCCAAGCCCAAAAACGACACAAAGCCGACAATATCGGTCACTGTCGTCAAAATAACTGAAGCTGATAATGCCGGATCAATATCCATATTCTTTAATACTATGGGAATGCTGATCCCTGATACATTCGCTGCTGTCATGTTAATGGCGATTGCACAGCCAATCACAGCGCTAATTCTAACATCCTGAAACCACATTTGGGCAATAATCGCCATGATTATCGCCCAAATGATACCGTTTATCGCGCCAACCCACAGTTCTTTATTAAACAACCACCAGCGGTTGGAACCACCAATTTGACCCATGGCCATACCACGGATAACTATGGTGAGTGTCTGTGAGCCAGCAATACCGCCCATACTTGCTACTACTGGCATCAGTATCGCTAGCGCCACTACTTTTGCGAGTACCGCCTCGAACTGCCCAATGACCGCTGCTGCTAGTAGTGCGGTACATAAATTAATACCCAGCCAGATACTACGACTTTTGGCACTGGTTAGAATGGGCGCAAAGAGCTCTTCATCTTGACTGACACCCGCTAAATTTTTCATGGTGCTATCAACATCATCTTGGATAATTTCCATGATGTCTTCACCATTTAACTGCCCAACCAACTCACCATGGCTATTGATCACCGGAGCAAAACGAATGTCTTCTGAACGAAAAATCGCTGCCGCATCTTGAATATCTAACCGATCATTAATAGTGACAGCGGTATCAATAAAGCTTGAAACCAATGAGCTTTGCTCGTGCTTGATCAAGTCAACGAGGCTGAGTAACCCAAGCAGTTGCTGGCTTTGATCGACTATCAGCAGCTCTTGGCTTTGGTCATCCAGTAGATCCTCGTTATTGCGTAGCCATTGTTGTACTTGTGCCAGAGAGATATCATCTTGTACTTGAATGATATCAGGATCCATATAGCTACCGACTTCCCAATCGGCATAAGTGTCAAGCTTATTGACCTGAATCCGTATATCTTCATCTAAGGTCGCCATCACCGAAGTACGGACGGTATCGGTGACAGTCTCTAAAATCTCCGAGATGTCCTGCGCATCAAGATCTTGGGTAAATAAGGAGATCTCTTTTGAGGAGATATTCTCCATTAACGGCTGGCGTGTATCAAACTCTAACTCAGCGAGTACTTCACCTTTGAGCTGTTCTGGAACTTGCGCCCAAATCAGCAGCCTATCTTGCGTTGGGAATGACTCGAGTAGGTTAGCGATTTCATATTCCGACTGCTTTGCCAAAAACTCAGTGATGGCTGTATAAGCCTCGTCCGCGACTAAACCTTGTAAATATAGCAGCTTATATTCTGCGCTATATTCCAACGGATTATAGTTTCCCTGTAGCTTGGATGGGCGCTCGGGGCTAGGCGTAACGGCGGGCATAAGCATTCCAAAAGTGTTGAAAAGATACTAAACAAGCTAAAGCTGAAAAATAAATTAATAGTAACCTGATACTATTAATTGAGACCTTAGTATAAATACTAGCGATTGCCTAATAACGCCCGGATATTGGCTAAATACTCATCAGCAACGGCTTCTGGATCTTTGGTGGCTTTTTTCTTTTTCGCTTTGGCAGGCCAGTCGATATGATCTTCAGGCAGCTCATCTAAAAAACGTGACTCTGAGGTGACACGCATCTGTCCCCCTGCGCGGCGTTGCGTGGCTAAAGTTAAGGTTAGCTCACGACGGGCGCGGGTAATGCCAACATACATTAAGCGGCGTTCTTCTTCTACCGTTTCACTCATAATAGAGTTGCGGTGCGGTAGCATCTCTTCTTCTAAGCCCATGATATAAACGTAATTAAATTCAAGACCTTTTGCTGCGTGCAAGGTCATTAAATTGACCTTATTGGTGTTTTCGTCTTCTTGCTGCTGTTCCAGCATATCGAGTAATACTAATTTGCGAATGATGGTATCAATGGTACGGTCTTCGTCATTTTCTGCACGGTTGATAAGCGATTGAATGCTGGTATATAACACTTCAATATTATCCAGACGGTTCTTTTCTTGCTGCGGGGTTTTGGCCTCTGAGCGCACCACATCAATGTAACCGGTTTCATCAATCATTTGGCGAACGATAGGAACCGGATCAGGATGCTGATCTAAATCGCGGGTATAATGCTCAATAAAATCGCCGAACTCTTTTAAAGTGCTATAAGCCTTAGTGGGCAATACATGACTGAGACCAGAATGGGTAGAAGATGCCAGTAACGACAAGCTATGCTCTTGTGCAAATAGTCCTAGTTTTTCTAGTGTCGCAGGACCCATACCACGCTTGGGGGTATTGATAATCCGTAAAAAGGCACTGTCATCTTCAGGGTTTAATATCAGACGCAGGTAGCCCATGATGTCCTTAATTTCACTACGTGAGAAAAATGACTGACCACCGGATATCTTATAGGGCACTTGTAATTGACGCAGCTGGGCTTCTAACATTCTCGCCTGAAAGTTACTGCGATAGAGTACGGCATAGTCCTCCCATTCATTACCAAAACGTAGCTTATGGGTGACTATCTCTTTGGCAACGCGCTCAGATTCGTCATCATCATTGCGGCAATTGATAATACGAATTTTTTCGCCATGACCTTTATCTGACCAAAGCTTCTTCTCAAATAAATGCTCATTGTTAGTAATAACCGCGTTGGCGGCAGTCAAAATACGACTGGTTGAGCGATAATTTTGCTCGAGCATCACGATTTTTAATTTAGGAAAATCTTCTTTCAATAACGCCATATTTTCAGGCTTAGCACCGCGCCAGGCGTAAATGGATTGGTCATCATCACCCACTACGGTAAAGCGCCCTTGTGGCCCGACCAGGTATTTAATCATTTCATACTGAGCGGTATTGGTATCTTGATATTCATCGACTAATAGATAGCGAATACGGTTCTGCCATTTATCACGCAGCAGAGTATTGTCACGTAGTATCTTAGTCGGTAATACAATTAGGTCATCAAAATCAACCGCATTATAAGCGCGTAAATTACGCTCATAGAGTGCATATAAAGTCGCAAAAATCATATCTTCGGGATCGTCTAAGGTCTCCATCGCCTTATCTGGATCAATCAGATCGTTTTTCCAGTCAGAGATGAATTTCATCGCTTTACCGACCAGCTCGCGACTCTCAGCGCCACTTAAGTTGTCGCGCATCATGAGCTCCATCAATAAGCGCTTGCTGTCCTCGCCATCCATAATGGAGAAGTTGCCTTTTAGTGGCGTATGAATCAACTCATAACGTAAAAACTGTAAGCCAAACTGGTGAAAGGTCGATACCGTTAGACCACGGGTCTTATCACTGGGCATTAATTTGCTGACTCGAGCTTTCATCTCGCGCGCGGCTTTATTGGTAAAGGTCACCGCTGTGATGCGTTCCGCTGGCATGTTGCATTCTTGTATAAGATAGGCAATCTTACGGGTAATGACCGAGGTTTTACCTGAGCCAGCACCAGCCAATACCAGTAGCGGACCAGATACGTAGAGCATGGCTTCTTGTTGTTTAGGATTAAGTTGACTCATAGCAAGACCTTTGGGACAAATGGTTCAAAAGCAAAAAAGAGGGTAGTCGCGGAATTAACTAATTAGAGCCTCAGAAAAATGGTTGGGCAAGCGACAGAATAAAGGCAGTAAAATGTAGGGGGTAGCGCAATGTTATGTTTAAAATGAGGTAGGTTATTATAAAGCAAAAACCGTACGTTTTGGCAGGAGATGGCGGATGGTTAGTGTTGTCAAGAAAGTACTAAGAATGAAAAAAGGACAAAAATAAAATCGCGCCAGCTGAGTTAAGGTAGGTCACCCAGAACTGACGCGAGAATTTTTTAATAAAGTGTTGTCAATAAACAGACTAACGTTAAGCGTTATTTAACTGACGTGCTGCCTCTAACGCAAAATAAGTCAAGATACCATCGGCACCAGCGCGGCGGAAGCCAATTAATGATTCCAAAATCACCGCATCACTCAACCAACCGTTTTGAATCGCTGCCATATGCATAGCATATTCGCCAGAAACTTGATAAGCAAAGGTTGGTACGCCAAAGGTATTTTTAACTTCGCGAATCAAATCTAAATACGGCTGGCCCGGTTTAATCATTACCATATCCGCGCCTTCATTGATATCCATGGCCACTTCATGTAAGGCTTCTGCGCGATTACCAAAGTCCATCTGGTATTGCTTTTTATGCCCACCTTTTAGATTGCCGGCGCTACCAACTGCATCACGGAAAGGACCATAATAAGCAGAAGCGTATTTGGCTGAGTAGGCCATGATAGCGGTATTGAAAAAACCTTCTGCTTCTAAGGCATCGCGCATGGCTTTGATGCGACCATCCATCATATCACTAGGGGAGATGATATCAGCACCAGCGCGGGCATGGACCAATGCTTGCTTGACCAAAATCTCTATGGTTTCGTCATTCACGACATAACCGCTGTCATCGAGCAGACCATCTTGGCCGTGTGATGTGTAAGGATCTAGAGCAACGTCAGTCATCACCACCATTTCTGGTACGGCATCTTTGACCGCTTTTACCGCGCGCGCGCTCAGTCCATTTTCATCATAGGCTGATTTGCCATCGGCCGTTTTTAGCGAATTATCGATGACTGGAAAGATATCGATGGTGGTCACGCCTTCTGCTAATAATTCTTTAGCATGCTTAATAAGCAGATCAATCGATAAGCGTTCAACGCCTGGCATACTGGCGACGGCCTCTCGTTGGTTGTCGCCTTCCAAAACAAAAACGGGAGCAATAAGATGCTTGGGATGTAGCTCAACTTCACGAATCATCGCCCGGACATTATCGTTATAACGCAAGCGGCGCAAGCGGGTCGCAGGGAATTGGCGGTTAAAGGTATAAGTCATAATGGTTCCTTATTATATTTTCATTTGGTTGTTGTTTATAAGATTATTATTTATGAGGTAGACGTTTAGACATAGCGTGAAATGTTGTTATACCCTTGTTGTGAGACTACTATAACCAAAAGCGGCGCTTAAAAGCAAAAAGCCCCACCGGAGCGGCAGGGCTGATTGTGCGATATTTATCCACTATTGACCAGCAAGCAGTTAAGGCTCAATAATCTGCGTGACTGGTACTTGTTCAACAGGAGTTTCTTCAATCAAAACACCGACTGCTGCATCAGCATCGTTATCATTATCGATATCGACAATCGCAGTTGGTTCAAAGACAGCTGTCGTTGGCGAATTTGACTGCTTAATGGCAATGGCTTCTTGCACAGAAATTACCCGCGCTGAGCTGGTGGCATCGATAGCGTAAGCGGCTTTTGCCTCCGCACTATTACCCGGCGCTCTACCTAGTTGTGCTACGTTGGTATATTGCGGTACTGGAATAATTGTTGGCACGTCAAGATTAGCACCGCCACCTAGGGCTTGGTACAATTCAACTTGGCTAATGATTTTTTGTAGCTCTAAATCTAAAATACCTTGCTGAGTTGAGAACAATGAGCGCTGAGCATCAAGGACGTCCAGATAGTTCGATATACCAGCTTTAAAGCGAGCGTCAGCAATTTGATAGGTCTGCTCAAAGTTGTCTTGCAAACGGTACTGTGACTCAAGCTGCTCACCTAATGTTGCTCGTGTCGCTAGTACGTCTGATACTTCACGGAATGCTGTTTGGATAGAGTTTTCATAGCTCGCAAGCGTTTGTTCGCGCTCAATTTTAGCCACATCATAATTGGCATCTAAGCGACCGCCATCAAAGATGGGCACGCTAATACTAGGGCCAAATGACCAACTAAAACCGCCGCTGCTAAACAAGTCATTTAAACTGCCACTACTGATACCAACACTGCTGGCAAGGCTAATTGAAGGGTAATAAGACGCGCGTGCCACTTCAATATTAGCACCAGCGGCTTTTAGATTATATTCCGCTTGTAACACGTCAGGGCGGTAGCGTAGTAGCTCGCTTGGCAGACCAGCACTAAAGATTTGTGGCGTGGTCACATTACTAACGGCAGGCGTTGGAATAAGATTGGTTGGAATGGCTGCACCAACTAAGTATTGCAAAGCATTACGTGAGGTTAAGATACTGCTTTGCGCCTGTAATACGGCAAGTCTGGCATTCTCAAGCGATGCACTCGATTGCAATGATGGAAGCTTAGGATCAATACCTGCTTTAAAACGTGCATCAGCAATAAAGAGTGATCTTTCACGACTCTCAACGGTTGCTTCAGCCAATTTTAGCTGCGCCAAACTATAACTTAAGTTGGCATAGCTTTGAGCAATGTTACTGATCAAGCTGATTTGGGTCGCATCTTTAGCCGCAGTCGTTGCCAAGAAACTCTGTAATGCCTGATCTTTTAGGCTGGCAATCTTACCCCAAAAATCCAGCTCATAATTGGCCAGACCCAACTGGACTCTATAGTCGCTGTTAGGGCTGCTGCTCACACTATTTTGAGCACCGCGAGAGTAGCTAGCAGTACCATCGATAGCTGGCAAATCGTTAATATCTGTAATTCGATATTGTGCGCGTGCTCTTTCAATGGCTAAACGCGCACTTTCAAAGTCTTTATTGTTCTCAAGACCTAATGCAATCAAACTTTTTAAACGCTCATCACTATAAAAATTCTGCCAGCGTTGACTGGCGAGACTTGGTTGCTCAGCATTACTGACGGTTTCCTTATCAAAGGCACCGTAAGCTTGCTCAATGGCCAGATTAGGCTCTGCAAGTACAGGGCGTATATCCGCTTTTGGAATAGTATTACAAGCAGCCATGCTAATCGCTAAGGCGCTTAGGCCCAGCAAGCGTCCACCGTTTTTACGGACGCGAGATAGAGATGGGTTTGCAACTTCATTTGCAACTTTAGAGGTCACTAGCCGTTTTCCTGTCGTCGGGCGCACATCAGTAGCCATGACTACGGCTGCGACTGCTGAGTTGGGGGTAAAAAGAGATCGAAAACTCATTGTGTATTATCTCCTAAGTTCACAGGCTGATAACTCTTAGAGAGAGTCGGGTTTTGTGGATCACCGTTTGGTGTATGCGGTGTGTCATCACCATCATCTCTATCATTTGGCTTATTATTCTCATACTTATGAGGGAAGATGCTTCGTATCCAAATATAGAACATCGGAATAAAGAATACACCTAATAATGTGGCACTTACGACCCCACCAACAACACTGGTACCAATCGCGTTCTGGCTACCAGAACCAGCGCCAGTGGCTATGAATAATGGCACAACACCCAGACCAAAGGCAAGAGAGGTCATGATAATCGGACGCAAACGTTGCCGCGCCGCCGTCATTACCGCTTCTTTGAGACTATAACCTTCCTCTTGATGATCCCTCGCAAACTCGATAATCAAGATAGCGTTTTTGGCTGATAGCCCGACTACCGTGAGTAGACCGACTTGCAAATAAATGTCATTGGAGAAACCGCGCATCCACGTAAATAGCACCGCTCCTAATACCCCAAGTGGAATTACCAATAGCACTGAGAAGGGGATAGACCAGCTTTCATACAGAGCAGCAAGACATAAGAATACCACTAAGATTGAGATGGCATATAGTATGGGGGCTTGCGCACCTGACTTTTTCTCTTCAAGTGACATACCTGTCCACTCATAGCCCACACCTTCAGGCAGCTTGGTCATGATCTCTTCCATCGCAGTCATCGCATCACCAGTACTAAGTCCCGCTGCTGCGCTACCTTGGATATTCATTGATGGCAAACTGTTATAGCGGGTCAGACGTGGTGAGCCTGACTGCCATTCACTGCTAGAGAAGGCATCAAAAGAAATCATCTCGTTCATGTCATTACGTACGTACCAGTCGCCAATATCGTTAGGGTTGGTACGGCTGCTAGGCTCACCTTGTACGAATACACGCTTAACACGACCACGATCTACGAAGTCGTTGATATAACTTGAGCCCCATGCGGTGGAGATAACACTATTAATATTCGCTAGAGACAAACCATAAGCAGCGGCTTGTTCTTGGTTGATGTTAATTTTTAGCTGTGGCGCATCTTCTTGTCCGTTCGGCCGTACACCCGTCACGTTTTCGTTTTGTGCGGCCATACCGAGCAGCATATTACGCGCTTCAAGCAGTCCATCGTGTCCGACGTTGCCCGAATCTTGTAGCATTAAATCAAAACCACTGGCATTACCCAGTTCGGTAATTGCGGGCGGTACGATCGCAAATACTTGTGCCTCATTAAGCTGAGTAAAGAAATACCCCATTGCCCGTCCAGCGACGGCTTGTGCCGTATTCTCATCGCCTTCTCGAACTTCCCAGTCTTTGAGACGGACAAAGGCCAGACCCATGTTCTGACCTTGACCAGCAAAACTGAAGCCTGCAATGGTAAAGGTTGAGGCAACGTTGGCTTTTTCTTGAGTCTCGTAATAGGTTCTGACCTTATCCAATACATCTTGTGTTTCATTTAAGGTCGAACCTGCAGGAAGTTGTACCAAGGTAAACATAATGCCCTGATCTTCTTCTGGTAAAAATGAGCTGGGAATACGCAAGAAGACCGCAGCCATAATACCGATAATGGCCGCATAACCGATTAAGTATAACCATTTAAAGCGGAAACTTTTACCAACAAAATTTTCATAAGAGCGGCTGGCTTTATAGAAAGAACGGTTAAACCAACCGAAGAAGCCTTTTTGGTTTTCAGTATTGCCTTTTTCATGGCTCTTACTGCGTTTGAGCAAGGTCACACATAGAGCAGGGGTAAAGATAAGGGCAACCAAAGCTGACAGTACCATACTAGTGATCAAGGTGATGGCAAACTGACGATAAATCACACCTGTTGCGCCGCCAAAGAAGGCCATCGGGACAAATACTGCTGATAGAATCAGCGCGATACCGACCACAATCTTACTAATTTCACCCATTGACTGTATCGTGGCGTCTTTGATGGAGATATGGGGGTCTTCTTCCAGAATTCGTTCGACGTTCTCGACCACCACAATGGCATCATCGACCAATAGACCAATGGAAAGCACCATCGCAAACATAGTCAGTACGTTAATACTAAAGCCAGCGATATACAGCACTGCAAAGGTACCAAGCAGGACGACAGGTACGGCAAGGGTTGGAATAATGGTCGCGCGCCAGTTCTGTAAGAAAATGAACATGACGATGAATACGAGTACAATCGCTTCAATCAGCGTCATCACTACTTGTTCAATAGACAAGCGTACAAATGGCGTAGTGTCATAGGGTACGACTGAAGTAAGACCAGCTGGGAAGTTTTGTTCCAGCTCTGCCATACGGGCGCCGACTGCCTCACGAGTCTCAAGCGCATTTGCGCCACCAGCCAAGGAAATGCCTAGACCAGCCGCTTCTTGACCATTATAGAGAGAGCTAACGCTATAATTTTCACTACCGATCTCAACATCTGCAACATCGCCTAGGCGCACTTGGGCACCAGCGGTGTCAGTTTTTAAGAGAATGTTTTTGAATTCTTCAGGTGTTTTTAAGTAGCTTTGTACGGTGACCGTGGCGCTAATGACCTGCTGATCAGTATCAGCGGGTGCTTGACCCAACTGACCTGCAGATACCTGCGCGTTTTGCGCACGTACTGCATTGACTACGTCAGAGGGCACCATGTTATAACTACGTAAACGTGCTGGGTCAAGCCAAATGCGCATGGCATAAGCAGAACCAAACACTTGTACTTCACCAACCCCTTCAACACGGCTAACCTGATCAACGACGTTCGAGGTAATATAATCGGCGATATCGCTACGATCCATCGAGCCATTTTCGGAGATAAATCCTAGTACCATCATAAAGCTGCTAGAGGACTTATTGACGTTAACCCCTTGGCGCTGAACAGACTCAGGTAGCGAGCTCATAGCCGCTTGCAGTTTGTTCTGTACTTGTACTTGGGCAGTATCAGAATCTGTACCGTTTTCAAAGGTGAGGGTCACTGACGCCCCGCCATTTGAGGAGCTGGATGATGACATATACATCAAGCCATCAAGACCTTTCATACGTTGTTCAATAATTTGAACGACAGAATCTTCAACAGTTTGCGCGTTCGCACCAGGATAGCTTGCGCTGACCGAAATAGTCGGCGGCGCAATACGTGGGTACTGTTCAATCGGTAGATTGAGGACCGATATTATCCCGATGAGCATGACTAAAATAGCCATCACCCATGCAAAAATAGGGCGATTAATAAAAAAACGTGACATAGTATATCCCTAAGTCTTCCTATCTTTGAATGGAATTAGTTAGCGGCGGATTCTGCAGGTTTTTTGGCAGAGGCACTAGAAGCATTGTTACTGGCTGGCTTATCCATCTTCTTTGCAGCTTGCTGTGGTGTTTTAGCAGCAGAGCTGGCAGGAGCGTCTTGCCCAGATGGTGCTGGGTTTGGATTTTCCAAAGGCTTAGCGACCACCTCTTGTTCAGGCTTGACTTTTGAACCGCCGATCACCACCAATTTTGCACCTTCTTGAAGACCGTCGGTAACCACCCAATCACCGTTATAAGTACCATTAATAGTGACAGGGCGTACTTGAATCTTATTGTTTTCATCAACGATATAGACTTGGGTCTCACCTTTAGGCGAACGCATGACCGCGCTTTGCGGCACTAACGTAGCATTGGCAATCACGCTTTGGGTCAAACGCGCGGTGACAAACATTCCCGGCAGCAAAATATTGCTATTATTTGGGAATACGGCGCGCAAGGTTACTGCCCCAGTCGACTCATCAACTTTCGCTTCTGATAAGGCCAGCTTGCCCTGTACTGGATAGACAGAGCCGTCTTCTAACACCAGCTCAACCATATTCATTCCCGCTTGGGCTTTACCCGCGGAGATTTGCTGACGTAGCTTGAGCAGCTCAGACGAAGACTGACTGATATCGACATAAATAGGGTCTAAGCGTGAGACAGTCAATAGCGGATCGGTCTGACTGGCACTAACTAACGCACCCGCAGTGACGCTTGAGCGGTCGCTACGACCTGAGATCGGCGCACGGACGATCGTACGATTGAGATCTAGGTTGCTGGCCTCTAAACCAGATTTTGCGGTTTGAATACCGGCTTTTGCGCTTTCGATACCGGCTTGCGTTTGCCCAATAGTGGCATTTGCACTTTGGACAGCCGCTTGAGCGGTACGCACTTCTGTGACAGCTTGGTCATACAGCTGCTTGGATATGGCATCAATTTCAACCAAACCTTGCAGACGCTGTAAGTCGTTTTGTGCTTGTGATAATGAGGCTTGGCGACTGACCATTTCAGCCTTGGCATTGGCATTATTGGCCACTGCGGTCTGATAGTTGGCTTGTGCTTGTGCTATTGCAGCCTTACCACTGGTAATAGAGGTGGCATAGTTATCCGTATTGATACGATATAAGGGCTGGCCCTTTTTGACGCTGCTGCCCTCACGGAACAATACTTCGTCAATAATGCCATTCACTTGTGGGCGGACGTCCGCGGTCTGATAGGCCGCAGTACGTCCAGAAAAAGTCTGTACTTGGGGGATGGTGTTAAAGGTAACGGTCTGGACGTTGACGACGGCAGGCGGCATCTGCTGCTGCGTAGCGTCTCCAGCGGCGTCCTCGTTTTTGTCACAGCCAATCAGTACAGCCCCAGATAGTACAGATGCTATTACAATCGCAAGATAAGAGTGCTTCATCAATGTCCTCGGCAATAATATAATATTGATACAGTATAATAAGTGTAGTGATAAATCTTAACGTGATAGATGTGATAAAGAATATGCATTCAAAAACGCATAAAAATCGAATAGGTAGCTTTAATTTAATCGGCTATTATAAACTATAGGGCTTACCCCGCAGTCAAGCGATTAAAAACCAGTTTTGCCCTATAGATTCATTTCTTAGTTTCTATTCAGTGTAAAAAACACCGATAACACAAGCGTTACACGAAAAAACGGTTAAGAAACTTTATAATAACCTCTGAATCAGAAGATTGTTAATTTTTGTTGTATGAATGAGTTTGAATAAAACTAAGCCATCAATAAGGTATAAATCAAATAAAAATATGAGCTGTACAGAAAATAAAACGTTTAGCAATACTTAAATGTGAATGCTAAAATAGCCGGACATGAACTGTCAGTCTAAATTAACCGTGTAAACGAATGACAAAGGCAGTAGCGTTATAACAGCAAAGCTATAACTTTAAGTATTCATCCTGGAGTTTTCATACTGTTCCTGACATCCTAAAGTTTTACTTAATCAACGCTTTAAGAGTGACAGTAATGTAGGCATTTTTTTAAGACAAACAATCTTATGACAAACGTGCGCTGGCAAGCTCAGTCAACTGATACAACCCTTGACGATAGCGATTATCAGGTAGGGTAGCGAGCGCTTGCTGAGCGAGCTTGGTTTCTTCTAAAGCGCGCTGCTTACAGTAGGCTAATGAGCCCGAACCACGCACCAGCTCAATCAATTGTTCCGCATTCGGCGTTTTGCCCGTTTGGACTGCAATTCGCAACTGCTCATAGCCGTCTTTGTCCTTGTCTTTCAATAACTCAAGTGCCTTAATCGTTGGCAGAGTAGGCTTGCCTTCTGCTAAATCATCGCCTAGGTTTTTACCCATCACCTCACTATCGCCGCTGTAATCAAGCACATCATCGACAATCTGAAAGGCATTACCAAAGTGCTGACCAAAATCTGCTAATGCCTGAAGGTGCTGGGTTTGATCTTGTAAGATAGCGGCCCCTTGGGTGGCCATCATAAATAACCGCGAGGTTTTGCCATCAATAATGCGCAGATAGTCAGCCTCAAGCGCAGCAGGGTTATGTTGATGCTGAAGCTGCAATACTTCACCTTCGGCAATATCGCAAGTACCATCTGAGAACAGTTGCAATAAGGGTAAGCTTTGAAAGCCGACTAATAAATTAAACGCCCGTGCTATCAGATAATCACCGACCAGCACAGCCGTGGCATTGTCCCATGTGGCATTGGCTGTAGGCTTACCGCGGCGCTGTCCTGATTCGTCAATCACATCATCATGTACCAAGGTTGCGGTATGCAACATCTCAGTAATGGCGGCCAAATGCATGGCCTGCTTTGACGGCGCATCATAAAACATGCGTGCACACAATAAAGTAATCAGCGGGCGCATCCGTTTGCCACCAGCGTTGATTACATGTTGTGAGACGCTCATTACTAGCTGAACTTTGGAGTTAAGGCTACCAAAAACTTGTTTATCCATAATCTCAAAATCATCAGCAACGATGCTTTGGATATCGGCATAGCTTGGTGTGGATAACAAGGGGGCAGAGTCATTAAATGAGTCATTAGATAAAGAAGTACGGGTCATAAGAAATAGTCATATTAATTAGAATGAAGAAAAAATTTTGATAGCAAGATCTACCTATGCTATCGACCCACTCATAATAGCATAGCTGTATGCTCAAATCGGAGACTAAAATGTGACATAAAATGAGCTCAGGCACAAAGTTTTATTATATTTATGAATTAATGCTTATCATTCAAAATTCATCATGAGTATCGCTCAAAAATAGCTGAGACTGGCTCTAAAAATAGCTAATAGGTATCAATAATAAAGACAAATGGATAAAGCGTTGTAAGTCACTGATTATATAAGTTATAATAATCATCGTTAAATGTAGATCAATAGTCGTTATTCCTACTATTGATGTCCTTGTGTTGAATGCCGTATCAAATGGCTTAGATAATTAATGACATCATTCTGGATATGAATAAGGATTATTGGTATTACCACCTCACAAAAACAGGACGAGCGGCTTGCTTTTATTAGCAAAAAGCCGTAAAATCTTGCCTTTAATTTTTCCCTGTCGTGTTCGTTGACGAAGCGTTAGTATCATACTAGCCACGGCACACGGGTTAAACGGAGTAATACAATGTACGCAGTAATCAAAAGTGGTGGTAAACAGCACCGTGTCGTCGTCGATGAATTGCTTAAAGTTGAACTACTAAAAGTAGAAGCTGGCGAAACGATTAAGTTTGAAGACGTGATGATGGTTGTTGACGGCGATAACGTCAAAATCGGTCAGCCAATCGTTGATGGTGCGAGCGTAGAAGTCGAAGTCGTTAAGCATGGTCGCGGTGACAAAATCCGTATCATCAAGCATAACCGTCGTAAGCATTATCACAAAGAGCAAGGTCACCGCCAATGGTATACCTTGTTAAAAATCAAAGCGATTAATGCTTAGTTATCAGCTTATTTATTAAAGCTTGACAGCGCACTAAAAGCTTAAGATGTATCGCACACGCGATAATCATATTAACAAGGAGATTTTCTCATGGCACATAAAAAAGCTGCCGGTTCGACCCGTAACGGTCGTGATTCAAACCCAAAAATGCTCGGCGTAAAAATATTCGGTGGTCAAACCATCGTTGCTGGTAACATCATCGTGCGTCAACGTGGTACAGAATTCCACGCTGGCGAAGGCGTTGGCATGGGTCGTGACCATACTTTATTTGCATTGAATGATGGTGTGGTAAAGTTTGCGACCAAAGGTAAATTTAACCGTCGCTATGTGATGGTTGAAGGCGCATAATTGTCGCTGTGCTATTAACTTATTGTGTTTAGATAAGTTCTTATAGCCAATAAAAAAGTCCCTATTACCAGCCGGTGATAGGGACTTTTTTATGTGTATATCTTATTCTTGTTTTGTCCTTTATTTATTAATTTTACTTAAAATATTAATATGGATAGAGGTATAAAAACAGTATAAACATAATGACAAAATAGTGTAACTTTCTTGGTTACAAGCGTGTATGGCAGGCGTAGTATTGATTGCAATTCAGGTCTAGGCGTGTAATAAAAAAGCTGCCACACTGTTGTTCTTGATTAAATGATCGTTGGGCAATAGTACCGTGATAACTAATGGTGGTTGTTTTTTATTTATCTATTGAGGCTAATAACTAACCACAACGAATACGTGGCTGATCTAATAATTAGCAGACCAACTGTCAAAAACTAACTTTTAGAGCATAATTAATATTTTATTTTTATTACGAGAGGAAAAACCATGACTTTATTAACTAAGCAAGACTCTAAACCAACAACGACTGCAAAACAGAAATTAATGAGTGGTGCTTTAGCTGGAGTATTAATGACTACATTTGGTGTTGCTGCGCCTATGGTAGCATTGAGCCAATCAGCGAGCGCGGCTCCTGCAAGTAATCTAATCGCGGCTCAGCGCTTAAACCAGCTATTAACCAACACCAAAAGTATGACTGCTAACTTTACTCAAACGACCAAAGGGGCAACTAACGGGAGCTTTAAAGGGTCAATGAGCGTCCAGCGCCCAAATAACTTCCGCTGGGAAACCAAATCACCATCAGAACAGCTGATTGTGGCCAATGGCAGCTCAATGTGGGTCTATGATAAAGATTTAGAGCAAGCTACCCAGCAAGCGGTAGACAGCCAAGTAGGTAACACACCTGCACTGCTATTATCAGGTGACCCAAGTAAAATCGATAAAAACTTTAAAATTACTCAGCCTTATGCCACCAAGAACTATTATGTACTCTATCCTAAATCAAGTGATGCCAGCTTTAAAAACTTATCCGTAAGTTTCAGTGGCGGCAAACCGGTAATGATGGTACTTAATGACACTTTGGGACAAACCACGTCAATCAAATTTAACGGTATTAAGCTTAACCCAAGTATTAGCAGCAGTCAGTTTAAATTCACGCCACCAAAAGGTGTCGATGTGATCAACCAGTAATCTATAGTCAAACCTATTATGTGATCAGCATAATCAAGTTATAAAAAAAGGACCAGTCGTTATTCGGCTGGTCCTTTTTTATTGACTAACCAAGAGTACATCGCTAGACAATGAAAGATAAGTATCTACCTCTTCTATTAATATTTGTTCAAAGTAGAGTAGGGACAGGTTGCAATTAGGACTAATAGGTTTACAATATAGGCCTACTTATAACGTATGTCATTAAGCTTATTAATTTGAGCTGATTAGTTGAATGTCTAAAATTTTTCTCAGGCACTTTCTAATTTTTAGCCGTAAGGCAGGTCATTGTTGTTACGCTTATTTGGGTAGGTTTTTAGGCTGTTTTTTATGTTGGGCAAAGCGAGTATATGCCATAGTCTATAACATAATTTTTTGCTCTAAATACATATTTAGTAGCATATAAAGTGACCGTCCAATACAGTTAAAAACTGGCTTTTAAACCTTAAGATGCGTATAGTAAGTAAACAGTTTATGCCAGTTATCACGTCATTGTTGATCACGTGTAATGAGTTATTAAATCAATTAAAAAAGTTACTATCTAAGTAAATAACTACAATATTGATTTAATAAATTTATTTAACGGTGCTAAAAGATGTAGTTGACAACCAGCTCTTAACTAAGCTTTATGCTTAGGTATTTTACGGTTGCTACCGTCTTACACTGTCGTCAATAATCTTGATAATTGGTCATTACCAGCATAGTTACTTATAGTTGTTTACAGTCACTCAAAGAAGTTACTTCAAAAAGTTGCTTACAGTTACTTAAATAAATAAGTCACTTTGTGTTTTCGTCTGCGTCAGGTACGTTGTCATGTCAGCATGTTGCTATTAACGCTAAGTTGCAATTAGTGATGGCGTGCGGTATTTATGACACTCGATTGGGTGAGGAGCACGTATTATCATGTCTGCCTTTAATTGGTCCGCAGTTGCTTTTATTCTAGCCGCTATCGGCCTAGTTGTCTTTATGCTGGTCGTTCCGCGCTTGCTTGGTGGGCGTTCTCACGGCTTACAAAAAGAAGAAATATTTGAAGCGGGTGTTGTCGGATCTGGCAACGCCCGCATTCGTTTGTCTGCGAAATTCTATTTGGTCGCTATCTTCTTTGTTATTTTTGATTTAGAAGCACTATATTTGTACGCTTACGCGGTTTCAGTTCGTGAAACTGGCTGGGCGGGATTTATAGCTGCGGCGACTTTTATTATCGACTTGTTGATTGGTCTGATTTATGCCTTAAGCCTAGGGGCACTAAACTGGGCACCTGCTGATAAGCTGCGCAAAAAAGTGCGTCTTTATGCAGCACCCGCTGGCTTTAATTTAGCAGCCATCACTAAGTTCGATGGCGTTGATGAGCTGATGGTCGATCCTACCGGCAAGATTCCGGCACAATCATCAGGGCAAATCAACGTTTCAAACAATATTGAAGCCAATCGCCACCACCTACAAAATATCGATCATATTAATACCACAGGTAATATTACTTCTGTGGATTTTGCGGCGTCTGCTCAAAATACCAATGTTGAGCCTAATCGCTAGCAGATATTATGTAGCTAATATACTATTGCATTCTATTAATAGTATGCCAGTTGCGACATGTCAGTTACGACAATATATCTAAGCAATGTTATTGCCACGCTGCGCCTAATTTAAAGGTTGTATGTTATGAAATACACACTAACAAAAGCCGATCCTGATGCAGAGAATTATCCTGCAGAGACTCGTCAAACTGTCAATGATCCTGTTGAAGATGAGGTCAATAAAAACGTCTTTATGGGTCGTCTAGAAGACCTAGTGCATTCGACGGCCAACTGGGGACGCAAAAACTCGTTATGGCCATTCAATTTCGGTACTTCTTGTTGCTACGTTGAATATGCCACTACTTTGACTGCGGTTCATGATTTGTCGCGTTTCGGAGCGGAAGTTATTCGCGCGTCTCCACGTCAGGCAGACGTAATGATCGTGGCAGGGACTTGCTTTATTAAAATGGCACCCGTTATTCAACGCCTTTATGAGCAAATGCTAGAGCCTAAATGGGTTATCTCTATGGGTGCCTGTGCCAACTCTGGCGGTATGTATGACATCTATTCTGTGGTGCAAGGCGTGGATAAAATTATTCCAGTTGATGTCTATGTGCCTGGCTGCCCGCCACGTCCAGAAGCCCTGATTCAGGGGTTGATGCTGCTTCAAGAGTCTATTGCCAAAGAGCGTCGTCCCCTGGGTATTCATGTTGAAAATCAAGGTGTTTATCAGCCGCAAATGACCCCTGAACGTGACCGTAAACAAGCGGATCGTATCGCGGTCAAGAACTTGCGCAGTCCGGACAGCATTTAGCTACTGATTTTCGTTTAATGGTTTTCGTTTAATGATGAGTAATCGTTAGTAGTCGGCAAGCTCACAAGTTAAACGTTAATATTTATGCGCTCATCACAATCTAGTTATAAACAGCCTAGTTATAATTAATTAGTTATGATTAATGAAGGAAGACATCATTCATGGTCACGGTAGTCGAAAATACAGATCCTAAGATCAAACCTGTACCAGCGGTCATCAAAGAGCTGGAACAAAAGTATGCCGGCAAGTTTGTTGTCCAGCAGACCGTCGATGAGATTCCGACTGTTTGGGTGGCGCGTGCTGATGTATTAGACATATTAATGTACTTGCGTAAGCTGCCTAAGCCTTATGTCATGTTATTTGACTTATCGGCAATGGATGAGCGTCTGCGTCAACATCGTCAAGGCTTACCCGCCAGTGACTTTACAGTGTTCTATCATTTGATGTCGCTTGAGCGTAATAGTGATGTGCGCATTAAAGTAGCGTTAAGTGAAGACGACTTAAATATACCCAGCGCGACCAAAATTTGGCCAAATGCCAATTGGTATGAGCGCGAAGTTTGGGATATGTTTGGGATTGTCTTTAGCGGTCATCCTCATTTAACCCGCATTTTATTACCTAAATATTGGGAAGGTCATCCACTGCGTAAAGAGTACCATGCGCGTGCAACTGAATTTACTCCGTACTTCCTTAATACCGCCAAACAGCAATACGAGCAAGAAAACTTGCGCTTCGTCCCCGAAGAGTGGGGCATGAAACGCTCAGGACGTGATGAAGACTTTATGTTCTTGAACATTGGTCCTAACCATCCCTCAGCTCACGGTGCATTCAGATTGGTGCTGCAGTTAGATGGCGAAGAAGTCGTCGACTGTATTCCAGACATTGGTTATCACCATCGCGGCGCAGAAAAAATGGCCGAGCGCCAGACTTGGCATTCTTATATTCCTTATACCGACCGGATTGATTATCTCGGCGGTGTGATGAATGAGCTGCCCTATATTATGTCGGTTGAAAAGCTAGCTGGTATTACTATTCCCGCTCGCGCTGAGACCATTCGCGTGATGATGAGTGAGTTTTTCCGAATCACCAATAACCTGCTATTCGTCGGTACTTTTATTCAAGATGCTGGTGGTATGACGCCCGTCTTTTATGCATTTACCGATCGCCAAAAAGCGTATGACGTGATCGAAGCGGTTACCGGTTATCGGATGCATCCAGCATGGTTCCGTATCGGCGGTACGGCACACGATTTACCGCGCGGCTGGCAGCGTCTGGTGCGTGAATTCTTGGATTGGATGCCGAAGCGTTTAGATGAATACGTCAAAGCGGCGATGATGAATAGCGTACTAAAAGGCCGTACTCAAGGCGTTGCTCAGTATGACGCCAAGCAAGCATTAGCTTGGGGTGTCACGGGTGCAGGTCTGCGCGCCACAGGTGTTGATTTTGATTTACGTAAAGCGCGTCCGTATATGGGCTATGAAAACTTCGACTTTGAAGTACCGCTTGGCTACAACGGTGACGCTTATGATCGCTGTATGATCAAAATCGAAGAGATCCGCCAATCAATGCGTATTATCAAACAGTGTATGGATAATATGCCCCAAGGCCCTTATAAAGCGGATCATCCATTAGCAGTACCACCACCGAAAGACCGTACTTTAAATGATATTGAGACTTTGATTAACCATTTTCTCTCAGTCTCTTGGGGTCCTGTGATGCCAGCCGGTGAGTGCTCGACGATGGTCGAAGCGACCAAAGGGCTTAATAGCTATTATATTACCTCCGATCACGCGACCATGAGCTATCGTACGCGTATTCGCACACCGACATTTGCGCATTTACAGCAGATGCCATCGGTTATTAATGGCTCACTGGTATCTGACGCTATTATGTATTTAGCCTCCATCGATATTGTGATGGCGGATTGTGACCGTTAATGGTTACTGAATTAAAAATACAATATTCAAAGATTAATGCTTAAAAAATAGTACTCAAAAGTTAATTGCTGTAGCTGTAATAAATAATTTAATCAATATGTTATCGCCAATAGGCACACCAAAACGCTGTAGCATGTCAATGTGGCGACAGTCGCAACCTGATACAGCGCGATGAGTGAGGATAAAGACAAGATATGAAAATTGTTTCCGATAAAGCGCCAAAAGTGAATGTGGCAAGTATCTTAACCGCTCAAGAGATTGAGGCTATTCATGATTTTATGCACCATTATCCGCAAGCGCGTTCCGCCTCGCTAGATGCGCTAAAAATCGTGCAAAAGCGTAACGGCTGGGTTGATGATGCACAGGTCAACGCGATTGCCAATATTTTAGACATTCCAGTGACTGATATTGATGGGGTCGCAACCTTCTTTAATCGAATCTATCGCCAGCCTGTTGGTCGTCATGTCATCTTAATTTGCGATTCAGTAGCGTGTTTTTTAACCGGCTATGAAGCGCTGTCCGCTGAGTTTAGATCTCAGCTGGGTATTGAATATGGTCAGACCACTGCCGATGGCCGTTTCACAATATTACCGATTTGCTGTTTGGGTAACTGTGATAAAGGCCCTGCGGTGCTGATTAATGAAGACACTTATGGTCCTGTTCAGCCTGATGAAGTCGCCCAGCTATTGGAGCTATACGCATGAGATTAACCGTTTCAGAGCAGATTGCTCTTCGCAGCCAAGGTAAAGCGCCAAGCCAACTTAATGACCAGCGCATTGCTATTTATGGCGATAAAGCGACTGCTACTAGCGAAACCAAGCCTTTAACATGGCGTTTAGCACATCACGATGCCATATTGGATCTTGCTACTTACGAATCACTTCGCGGGTTTGAAGCGCTTAAAATGACTTTGAATCAATCACCAGATGCCATCTTGAATACGATTAAAGCCGCGGTGGTCAAAGGTCGCGGCGGTGCAGGCTTCCCAGCAGGTATCAAGTGGTCGCTAATGGCACCACCAGACGGTGGGCCGCGCTACTTAGTCTGTAATGCGGATGAGATGGAGCCAGGTACTTTTAAAGATCGGTTGTTAATGGAGCGTTTACCATTGCAGCTTATTGAAGGCATGATTATATCTGCCTATGCCCTTCGTGCAACGGCTGGTTATATCTTTATTCGCGGTGAATATATTCTGGCTGCTGAGCGTTTAACGGCTGCTATTGAAGAATTAAAAGCCAACAATATTCTTGGTGACGATATCTTAGGCTCGGGTTTTAACTTTGATTTGCACGTACATACCGGCGTAGGTCGCTATATCTGCGGTGAAGAGACGGCGCTACTCAGTTGTTTAGAAGGTCGCCGTGCCATTCCACGTACGAAGCCACCATTTCCGCAAGTATCAGGGGCATGGGGTCGGCCAACGGTAGTGAACAACGTTGAAACCTTGCATAACGTTCCCGCTATTATTTTGCATGGTAGCGAGTGGTATCAAGACTTGCCAAAGGCTAAAGGCGTGGTCGAAACCCCAGGCACTAAGCTGTTTGGTTGCTCAGGTCTAGTTAATGATCCGGGCCTATGGGAACTGCCTTTTGGTTATACTGCACGGGAAATTATTGAAGATTTCGCTGGTGGTATGATCGAGGGACGTACGCTTAAAGCTTGGTTACCAGGCGGCGCGTCAACTGATTTTTTGACGGCTGATCACTTAGATGTGGTAGTAGATTTTGATACCATCCAAAAAGCCGGTAGCCGAATGGGTACGGGACTGATAATGGTGGTCGATGAACAGCAAGATATGGTGCCATTGCTACGTAACCTTGAGCTTTTCTTTCAGCGTGAATCATGCGGTTGGTGTACACCGTGCCGTGATGGCTTGCCATGGGGTGTCAAATTGCTCACTGCTATTAATGATGGCGAAGGGCAAATGGGCGATGTTGAAAAACTTGAAGGCCTAACCCGTGATTTGTGGCTTGGGAAAACATTCTGCGCGCACGCCCCCGGTGCGATGGAACCCCTCATGAGTGCGATTAAATATTTCCGTCCTGAGTTCGATCAAAAAATTGCGCAGGCGGTCGGTGTAGATGTCATTGAGGCTGCAGCCAGTCAACAGCCAGTAGTGAAATAAGGAGAGCGGCATGGCAGTCATACATATTGATGGAACCACTGTCGAAGTAGATAGCGCAGACAACTTGCTCCAAGCATGTTTGTCGCTAGGCATTGACGTGCCGTATTTTTGTTATCATCCCGCTTTAGGCTCGGTTGGTTCGTGCCGTCAATGCGCGGTTAAGCAATACCAAACCAAAGAAGACCTTGAAGCCGGTCGTGGCAGACTAGTGATGTCGTGTATGGTCGCGCCAACTGAAGATATGTATATCTCAGTCGATGACGAAGAAGCTAAAGCTTTTCGACAATCGATTGTTGAGTTCTTAATGACCAACCATCCTCATGATTGCCCAACCTGTGAAGAGGGCGGTCACTGCCATTTGCAAGACATGACTTATATGTCAGGTCATCATCGCCGCCGTTATCGCTTTACCAAACGTACCCATCATAATCAAGAGCTTGGGCCATTTATTGCTCATGAAATGAATCGCTGTATCGCCTGCTATCGTTGTGTACGTTTTTATAAGGATTATGCGGGCGGCGAAGATTTAGGTGTTTTTTCCTCAAGCAACCGTGTCTATTTTGGCCGTGATACTGACGGTCAATTTGAAAGTGAGTTTTCGGGTAACTTGACTGAGGTCTGTCCAACGGGTGTATTTACAGACAAAACCCATTCTGAGCGCTACAACCGTAAATGGGATATGCAGTATGCCCCTAGCATCTGTCATGGCTGTTCTGCGGGCTGTAATATCTCAGCCGGTGAGCGTTATGGTGAGTTGCGCCGTATTGAAAACCGCTACAACGGCGAAGTGAACCGTTACTTCTTATGTGACCGTGGCCGCTTTGGTTATGGCTATGTCAATCGTGACGATCGCCCAACCCAAGCCCTTGAACGTATCAATGACAAACACGTCAAAATCAATATTGACTATGCCCTCGATGAAACCATCAAGCGCCTTAAAGACAAAAAAGTAATCGGTATTGGCTCACCGCGCGCCAGTTTAGAAACTAACTTTGCGCTAAAAAATCTAGTAGGTTTTGATAACTTTTCAACTGGACTCAATCATCAACAACAAGCCTTGGTGAATAAATGCATCGAAGTACTAAGTACTGAAGGTATTTATAATCCAAGCATGACCGACATTGAAAGCCATGATGCGGTGCTAATCTTGGGTGAAGATATTACCCAAACCTCAGCTAGAGTGGCTTTATCGGTACGGCAAGCCGCAAAAAACGAAGCCATCAAGATGGCTGCCGCTGCTAAAACACAAGAATGGTTAGCAGAGCCAGTAGAACGTATTGCACAAGGTGCGCTGAGTCCGGTTTATATTATTGACGTTACCCAAACTAAGCTTGATGATATTAGCAAAGTCAGCGTGGTAGCGACCCCTGAAGATATCACCAAATTAGGCTTTAAAGTTGCTGATGAGATTAAACTATTAGCAGATGACTTGTCGCAAATAACAGATCCCCAAGCGTCTGAATCTCCACAAGAAAGTGAAGAGTCTGATCCGATGCAAGCACTGGCGCAGCAAATCGCTTATGACTTAGTGCGAGCAGATCAGCCGTTGATTGTCTCAGGTACTGGCTTGTCCTCTGTTGCGTTGATTGAGGCTGCAGCACAAATTACTCAGGTGCTCAGCCAAAAGCGTGCGGCTATCAAAGCGACCGAACATAAGCAAGTTGAAACCCATAATGCCAAGGTTCGTAATGAACAGGTTCAAGCGGCTGAAGAGATTGCTGAAACCGCTCAGCCTACCGAGGACAAGGAACTGGCCGCCAAACCTGCTAAGCCTGAAACGGGCATGAATAAAGAGGAACAAGACGACATTGAGCGTGAGCCTGCTACTGAGCTTGAGCTTAGAGAAAAAAATACCAACTACCGTGCGCAAGCAGGTATTTATCTGACTGTTATTGATGCTAATAGCATGGGCGTATGTCTACTTGGTGGACGGTCAGTAGAAGAGCTATTGGCGACTGACTTTGATGTGGTCGTGGTCGCTGAAAATCAGCTAACCGATGCGATTGATGCACAGAAACTCACGCAGCTGTTAGCAGATAAAACCGTTATTGCGCTTGATCACCAATTGTTAGATTGGCATAAAGACGTGGATATTGTATTGCCAGCCGCAAGCTTTGCCGAAGCAGACGGAACGTTAGTATCCGCTGAAGGCCGTGCTCAGCGCTTCTTCCAAGTTTATGATAACAAATATTATCATCCGCTTAGTAGTATTAAAGAAGGCTGGCGCTGGTTGCACGCTGTGCATAGCAGTCTGATAGGTAAGCCTGTTGATTGGACCCAGCTTGATGATGTGATTAACGCCTTAATAGCGACTCATCCTAAGCTTGCTGGTATTAAATATGCTGCTCCTGATGCTGATTATCGTATTACCGGTCTGAAGATTGCCCGCGAGCCGCGCCGCTATTCAGGTCGTACCTCGATGCGTGCGCAAATGTCAGTGCATGAGCCTATGCAGCCAAAAGATTTAGATACTGGTTTGACCTTTTCAATGGAAGGCTATAGCGGTAATCAGACGCCAAGCTCGATGATTCCTTTCGCCCAATCGGCTGGTTGGAACTCACCACAAGCGTGGAATAAATACCAAGATAAAGTCGGTGGCAGTCTAAAGAATGGTGATCCTGGTGTGCGCTTATTTGATCAGCTAGAGCGCTTGGCGATCCGTCAATATATTGCGCCGCAAGCAACGTCTTTGACCACTACGAATATTCAGCAAGGGCAAGCCAAGCTGGTGCCTGTTTATAATATTTATGCCAGCTCGATGATGGCATCACGTAGCCCAATCGTCGCTGGACAATTACCGATTGCCGCTTGGCGTATTGGCATTGATGATGCCCAAGATTGGGAAATTGCGGATGGTGATTATTTAGCCATCGAAATTGGCAACCAGCAAATCACTTTACCGGTGCAACTGGTACATTATTTAGCAGAAGGCTGTATCGGTTATCCGGTCGGGCAGGTGGATATTATCCATCCTTCCATGCCAGCTTCGGTACGTAAAGTTGATGCGCCTGTGGATGTGGTTACCATGACGGGTGACATGGCAAACGATACTGCTAATGTTACGACAGCTTCGCCAGCTCATGCTAATTCTAATGTTGATCGCGCGACGCATATAACAGCAGCGCCGACCACGACTCAGGAGGTGTAATATGCAAGTAACCCGTATTATTCCTGATGTACCGAGCTTTTTGGCCGGTAGTATGACTTTAGAGACTTGGTCGATTCTATTTATGGTCGTGCAATCGATTGTCATCTTTTTGGTGGTAGTCATTGTGGCTGCTATGATGATTATTTATGAGCGCCGGATGCTTGCGCTTTGGCAAGACCGTTACGGTCCTAACCGTGTCGGACCTTTTGGCTCGCTACAATTAGTCGCCGATATGCTTAAAATCTTCTTTAAAGAAGATTGGACACCGAAGTTTACAGATAAGTTTATTTTCATTCTTGCACCGGCAGTGGCCATGTTTACCGCGCTGGCCTCTTTTGCCATTATTCCGGTATCGCCAACCCTTGGCGTGGCTGATTGGGATATTGGTATTTTATTCTTCTTTGCCATGGCTGGTATCGCCGTTTATGCGGTAATGTTCGGCGGCTGGGCATCAGCGAATAAGTTCTCGCTACTTGGCGGATTACGTTCAGCAGCCCAAACCATCAGTTACGAGGTATTCTTAGGATTATCTTTGATGGGTGTGGTGGCACTGACGGGCTCATTTAACTTACGCGAGATTGTCGAGTCGCAAATTGATGGCTGGTATATCATTCCGCAATTTTTCGGGTTCTTGACCTTCGTGGTAGCTGGGGTGGCAGTCACGCACAGACATCCTTTTGACCAACCAGAAGCAGAACAAGAGCTTGCCGAAGGGTATCATGTCGAATATTCTGGCATGAAGTTTGGTATGTTCTTTATTGGTGAATACGTTAACGTCGTGCTGATATCTGCCTTAATGACTTGTTTGTTCTTCGGTGGTTGGCTTGCGCCCTTTAACTTAGATATTCCATTTGTTCCACCCGCTTTTTGGTTCATGATTAAGACATTATTCTTTATGACCCTATTTATTTTGGCTCGGGGTTCACTAATGCGCCCGCGCTATGATCAGGTGATGAATTTTGGTTGGAAAGTTTGCTTGCCAGTGACCTTGATTAATCTGCTGGTTACTGCTGCGGTTATTTTGGTAATGATGGATTAAATATCTGGTCATATATTTATTGCGTAACTATTTATAGCGTAACTGTTTACCGAACAGCTGGTTACCGGATAACTGGCAGATTGCAGGTAGAACGGGTGCAGGCTCGAATGGTTCACGCAATATCATTGCGGTAGTTTGGAATGAAAGAAAAACACCTTATTTTGTTAGCTTGTTTATTGTAGAGACGCCCGCAAGTTTTGCGGATAGAAATGAGGCGATTGCCCGTATTGGTGAGCAACTTTATCCCTATTTGGGGTAAACCTAGTATTTGGGATAAACCCCAACATTTAGCATTGCAAATATGCAAAGGAAAGTTCCATGTTAGCACCTTTTTTTACGGCCATAAAAAAGACCGTCATTGGTATATTTACCATTGTTCGCAGCATGTGGATGGTCAATAGCCACGCAATACGGCCACGCGATACGATCTTGTATCCTGAAGTGCCGGTACCAGTGCCACCGCGGTTTCGCGGGCGTATTATATTGTCCCGTGATCCTGACGGCGATGAGCGCTGTGTTGCTTGTAACTTATGTGCCGTGGCATGTCCGGTTGGCTGTATTTCTCTACAAAAGGCCGAGCGTGAAGATGGACGCTGGTATCCAGAGTTTTTCCGTATCAATTTTTCGCGCTGTATTTTTTGCGGACTTTGTGAAGAGGCCTGTCCAACCACAGCCATTCAGATGACCCCTGACTTTGAGATGGGTGAATATGTGCGGCAAGATTTAGTTTATGAAAAAGAGCATTTGCTCATCTCAGGACCGGGTAAATATCCTGATTATAACTATTATCGCGTATCCGGTATGGCGTTGGCAGATAAACCAAAAGGTGCGGCACAAAATGAAGCGGCACCTATTGACCTAAGGAGCTTGCTGCCATGATGGATTTTTTAAACCACCCTGATTTGGTAGGGTTTTATGCCCTCGCAGCAGTGGCCGTTTTTGCCAGTTTGCGCGTCGTTATTCATGCCAATCCAGTACACGCTATTTTATCAATGATTGTATCGCTGTTGGCTGTTGCGGGCATAATGTTTATCTTGGGTGCACCGTTCGCTGGTGCGCTTGAGATTATCGTCTATGCCGGTGCAATTCTGATTCTGTTTGTCTTTGTGATTATGATGCTCAATTTAGGCATGGCGAATGAGGCGCGAGAAGAGCGCTGGCTTGATGCGAGAACCTGGGCAGTACCCACGGGACTGACAATCATTATCGCGGTTGTGCTGTATGCGATGATTGGTTTGAATCATGACGAAGCTGCTGTTATTGGCGGGGTAAGTGTCCCAGCCAAGGCAGTCGGTACCGCATTATTTAGTAAATATATTATGTTGGTCGAAGTGGCAGCACTATTGCTACTTGCCGCCTTAGTTGCGGCTTATCATTTGGGTAAAGAGTCCTTAGATGACGAAATTATCGGCAACGATAGCCAAGCCTTTAGCCCGAGTGTCGGTAGCATTAAAGAATACGATAATAATGATGGCAAGAGTCACAATAGCCACGATGCGGTTGAGATGGCTAAGCCCTATGAATATGAAACAGTAGATCCGCATGACTACGTAGGTAGTCAGGTGGGTGTGAATAAAGTCACGCGCAAGGAGTCAGACTGATGGTGTTAGCAGTGAGCGTGGCACAAGAGGTGTCAAACGTGCCGTTTGCCCACGAAGTAGCAGGCTTAGTACAGCCGGTTGCTGAGGCGCAGAATGTATGGGGTGTTATACCCATGAGCCATGGACTAATATTGGTAGGTATTTTATTTGCTATTGGTCTGTGCGGTGTGATGGTACGACGCAACTTCTTATTTATGCTAATGAGTCTTGAGATCATGATGAATGCTGCTGCATTGGCATTTGTGATGGCGGGCAGTCGCTGGGTCGATCCAGATGGACAGATTATGTTTATCTTTATTTTAACCCTAGCGGCCGCTGAAGCCGCAATTGGTCTGGCAATATTATTGCAGTTTTATCATAAGCGTGGACATCTCGATGTCGACAGCGCCAATGAGATGAAAGGATGATGTCATGAGTTTATTACCATTAACCTTTATATTCCCGCTCATTGGCTTTTTGATCTTAGCCTTTATGCGTGATCGGTTAACTGAACAGTCAGCCGCGTTTGTTGGTGTCGGTAGCCTGTTGCTATCAGCATTATGTACGCTGGTGGCTAGCTTTACCTTTTTAACGACGTATCCAGCGGGTACCGTAATAGAGATACCGCTATGGACGTGGTTTCAAGTCGGCGACTTTGCACCGAGCTTTGGCTTAAGCTTTGACGGCTTAGCACTGACAATGATGGGTGTGATTACCGGCGTTGGCTTTTTGATTCACCTATTTGCCGCATGGTATATGAAAGGTGACCCTGGCTTTGCACGCTTCTTTAGCTATATGAATTTGTTCGTTGCCAGTATGATATTACTGGTATTGGGCGATAATTTACTATTGCTATATCTTGGCTGGGAAGGCGTTGGTATCTGTTCTTACTTGCTGATTGGTTTTTATTTTGAAGACCGAGCCAATGGCCGCGCCGCAATGAAAGCCTTTACCGTCACTCGTGTTGGTGATGTGTTTTTAGCTTTTGGGCTATTTTTATTATTCCGCGAATTTGGCACACTCAATATCCAAGAGATTATTACTCGCGCCCCTGAGATGTTTGACGTTAATAATCCAATTATGATTTTGACCACTATGATGTTGGTTGGTGGGGCGATGGGTAAATCGGCACAACTGCCGCTACATACTTGGCTCGCTGATGCGATGGCAGGTCCAACACCAGTATCAGCATTGATTCACGCTGCAACGATGGTAACGGCTGGGGTTTATTTAATCGCCCGTATGCATCCGCTATTCATGCTAACCCCAGGTATTTTATTATACTGGGTTGGTGGTGTGGGCGCGTTAACCTTAGTGGTTGCCGGACTCTGTGCGCTGGCTCAAACTGATATCAAGCGAATTCTAGCTTATTCGACCATGAGCCAAATTGGCTATATGTTCTTAGCACTAGGCGTTGGTGCCTGGCAAGGGGCGATCTTCCATCTGATGGCCCATGCCTTCTTTAAGGCCTTATTATTCTTATCGTCGGGTGCGGTGATTCTCTCCGTTCACCATGAGCAAAACATCTTTAAGATGGGCGGCTTACGTAAGAAGATACCTTTGGTGTTTTGGTGTTATATCGTTGGTGGCGGTGCGCTTGCCGCGATACCTTGGGTGACCGTTGGTTTTTATTCAAAAGAAGCCATTCTTTGGGAAACCTATGCTACGGGCCATCAAGTTCTATTTTATATGGGTGTGTTCGGTGCCTTCTTAACGGCGCTATATACCTTCCGTATGATTTGGATTGTATTTTTTGGCGAAGAGAAGACCAAAGCGCACAAGTTATCCGGTGTGTCTTATTGGCTACCCCTTAGCGTATTGTTGATACTATCAACCGCTGTTGGCGCGTTCATTACGCCGCCATTACAAGGTGTGTTGCCGGAGAGTGTTGGGTATTTATTAGAAATGACCAATCAAGCGCATGGTAAACATACCGCTGAGCTTATCGCTATGGGTGCGATGCTAGCAGGTCTTATATTAGCGGTGTTATTATATGTCGTTAATAAGGGCCGCATGTTAGCGAGATTTAAGCAGTCACGCATTGGCGGCGCGCTATATTATTGGTGCTATCACGGTATGGGCTTCGATGCGCTATACGATATAATTTTTGTAAAACCTTTTTTATTGATTGGCCGCTTATTCAAAGCTGATCCTGTTGATAAGACCTGGCTGGTGTTGCCAAAGCTAGCGTCAGTGGGCAATAAAATGTTGTCTGCGACCCAGACTGGGTCACTTCGAGGCTATGCTGCAAGCTTTGGCTTGGGAATGGCTGTGCTGTTGGTGCTGGTAATGATGACGGTGGTATAAGATGATAGAGTTACAACAAACGTGGATGCTACCAGCATTGATTGCAATTCCATTTATTGCGGGGTTGTTATGCTGGCTGGTTGAACGGGTAAATAAACGCCTGCCGCGCTGGATTGCCTTAATCGGTATGATACTGACTTTTGCACTATCGGTATTGTTATGGTATGTCGGCGACTTTTCGGGCATGAGCACACAAGTGATTGCGCCTGATTCTGCGGTGCCATGGGTTGCTGAATTTAGTGTGCCGTGGATACCAAGCTTTGGTATTAGTTTTCACTTAGCGATGGATGGTTTGTCGTTATTGATGGTTGGCTTAACAGGGTTGCTTGGTGTTGCCGCTGTTGCTTGTTCGTGGAATGAAATTCAACGCCGTGTTGGTTTCTTCCATCTAAACCTTTTGTGGAGCTTGGGCGGTGTTATCGGTGTCTTTTTAGCCATTGATATGTTCTTATTCTTCTTCTTTTGGGAGATGATGCTGGTTCCTATCTACTTCTTGATTGCGATTTGGGGTCACGATATTCCAGGCGGCAAAACGAAAGAATATGCGGCAACCAAGTTCTTTATCTATACCCAAGCGTCTGGGCTTATCATGCTCGTCGGTATCTTGGTATTAGTTATTATTAGCTATGCTTCTAGCGGTGTAGTCAGCTTTAATTATAATGATCTACTCGGTACGCCCCTTGGCGGCTGGGAATATCCCATTATGCTGTGCTTCTTCATTGGCTTTGCAGTCAAGCTACCTATTATCCCATTCCATGGTTGGTTGCCTGACGCTCACGCACAAGCGCCAACCGCCGGTTCGGTGGATTTGGCAGGGGTTTTGATTAAGACTGCCGCTTATGGTTTGATTCGCTTTGTATTGCCTTTATTCCCCGCAGCGTCGCAAGATTTTGCGCCAATTGCTATGACTCTAGGTACGATTGGTATCTTTTACGGGGCATGGCTGGCCTTTATGCAGACCGATATGAAGCGTTTGCTCGCTTATACCAGTATCTCGCATATGGGCTTTGTGGTCTTGGCGATTTATGCCGGTACCTTATTAAGCTTGCAAGGATTAATGATTCAGATGCTCGCGCATGGCTTAAGCTCAGCGGCGCTGTTTATCATGGCAGGACAGTTGTATGAGCGTTTGCATACTCGTGATCTGACATTAATGGGTGGTATGTGGGGACAATTCCGCTACTATGCCCCGATACTCATGTTCTTCTGTGCGGCGCTACTTGGTATTCCGGGTACGGGTAATTTCATTGGTGAATTCATGATTTTGCTGGGTTCATTTGGCCAATATCCAGTGTTTGTGGTGCTCGCGACCTTTAGCTTAGTATTGGCGGGTCTATACTCGCTAATTTTGATTCATCGGGCGTTATTTGGTACCAATAATATTAAAGAATTGGCCATGCGCGAGACCAAATCACATGGTTTGCCTGAGCGTCCATTAAAAGACCTAGGCAAGCGCGAGTTGTCATTATTGTTTATATTAGCGGCTGGATTGGTATGGCTCGGACTATATCCGCAGCCATTCTTAGATACTTCAAGTCACGCCATGCAGTGGATTAATAATGCATATATTTATAGTCAGGTGACACAAGTAGATGCGTCGCAGTTACTTGACGCAATGGAGGCACGTTAAGTCATGAATGAATTTACGATGACTGATTTGATGGGGCTGATGTCTTACGCACCAATCATTGCGGTAGTGATTACATCGCTTGTTGTGATGATTGCTATCACTATTAAACGCTCACATGTGGTCACTGGTACACTGACGGTGGTAGGTCTTAATATTGCGCTGTTTACCTTACTTGGGCAAATGACTGGTGTAATCAACAGCGGATCGACAGTGCCAGCAGCTGAACAGCTGTTTGTGATAGATAATTTTGCCCAGTTCAATATGGTAGTGATCCTCATCTGCGCGCTGGCGTGTTGTACGCTATCGTATGCCTATTTGGCCAATTTAAAAGACAATAAAGATGAGCTGTATTTGCTCATGTTGCTATCGACTATTGGCGCGCTGCTCATGGTGAGTGCTCAGCATATGGCCTCATTCTTTATGAGCTTAGAGCTGCTATCAGTACCGTTATATGGTCTGCTGTCTTATACCTTTTTGCGTAATAAATCGCTTGAGTCAGGGCTCAAATACTTAGTCCTGTCTGCTACCGCTTCGGCGACCTTATTAATGGGGATGGCGTTTATTTATGCAGAAGTAGGCTCACTTGCCTTTAAGCCGATTAGTCTCATGCTGGGCGATTTCTTTGAGTCGCCACTATTGATACTAGGCGCGGCAATGATGATGTTTGGTATCGCTTTTAAGCTATCTGCCGCCCCTTTTCATATCTGGACTCCAGATGTTTATGAAGGCGCCCCAGCACCAGTTGCCACTTATCTGGCATCGGTCACTAAAGTGGCAATGATGGCGCTTGCCGTTCGATTTTTAATCGATACGGCCCTATTAGCATTGCCATCTGTACAGATGCTGATCATGATAATGGCGACCCTATCGATTCTTATTGGTAACTTATTAGCGGTCCGTCAGACTAACCTTAAACGCTTATTGGGTTATTCTTCTATTGCCCATATGGGTTATGTGCTTATTGTCATTGTCAGTATCGGCAGCGCTGCTGATAGTATTTCTAGCATGTATATGGCCGTTTATGCCTTTACTTCTATCGGTGCCTTTGGGGTTGTGACCTTGATGTCGAGTCCTTATCGGTTATCAGGTGAAGCTGGCGAACTGATTCATTATCAGGGACTATTCTGGCGACGTCCGGTGCTCACTGCGGTGATGACGGTTATGATGCTGTCATTAGCTGGTATTCCGTTAACGGCAGGCTTTATTACTAAGCTATTTGCTATCCTCGCTGCGGTTCAAGGTACCAATTGGTTCTTGGCGGCGATGATTATCTTAGGTAGTGCGATCGGCTTGTTCTATTATCTACGCGTGATGTTAACGCTGTTTAAACGTCCAAAAGAGTTTATTGAGTTTGACGTTGCAGGGCAATGGGGTATCCGTATGGGTGGTATTATGGTCATTGCCGCGGCGGCGATTGTTGTTTTCTTTGGTGTATTACCGAACAGTCTGATTGTATGGTCAAGCATGGCCCGTATTTGGTAGCGTAAAATTTATAACAATATGATGAGTCACTGCGAGATTGTTCTTTGAGTGATTGCCTATTACTTATCGGTAGTTACTGATAGAGAACCAAGAGGCGCCACGTTTATGCTAAGCTTGGTGCCTCTTTTTTATTGCTTTTTTGCATAAGATTTTAATATCTTTTAGTAAAAGACATAGACTGACGACTAAATACAGAATAATAACTATAAGCGACTAATTCTTATGAGTGACAATATTCAAACTGTTAAAGTACTTAGTAAAACCAGATGGACGCCCAATCTGTTTAGTTTTACGGTCACCCGTCCCGATAGCTTTAAATTCACTGCTGGACAATTTGTGCGTTTGGGAGTCAACCCTAATCATCTGCAATACTATCAGCAGCAAAATATGGAACAGCAGCAAGGCTCAGAACAGAGCCTAGATGAAGATGACACCGCAGAGCAAGCACCTGACGTGGCATTAAATGATGACATCTTTCGTGCTTATTCCATCGTTTCCTCACCATTTGATGAAGTGTTAGAATTTTTCTCTATTGTTATTCCAGATGGAGCGTTCACCTCGCAGCTGCAATATCTGCAAGTGGGCGATGAGCTATTGCTAAATACCCTGCCATTTGGGTTTTTAACCTTAGCACGTTATCAAAAGCCACACCCAAAAGACTTATGGTTACTGGCTACTGGAACGGGGCTAGCACCATTCTTATCGATGCTACAAGATCTGCAAACCTGGCAGGACTACGAGCATATTGTGCTGGTATATAGTGCGCGTACGGCCGAGGAGCTAGCATACGTGGATAAAATTGAGCAATTGCAAGAAGATATTGGTTCACTAGTCGATAATCCAGCCCGCTTAATTTTCATTCCGATTGTCACTCGCGAGCATGTTGAAGGGGCACTAACGGAGCGACTACCCAAGCTACTATTAGAAGGAAAGCTACAAGAGCAAGCAGGAGTCGCGTTAGATGTTGATAGCACGCATGTGATGTTATGTGGTAATCCAGATATGGTAGAAGATACTAAAGAAGCACTTAAAACCTTGGGATTGGTGATGAATCGCCGCGGTGAGGGTAATATTGCGGTCGAGAACTATTGGTAGAGAGCTGTTGTTAGAAAATTACTTATAGTAGTGAGTTAATAGATCGATTAATACAAAAACGCCGCGCTCTTATTCATATTGAGATCGCGGCGTTTTAATTTAAAATTATAGCCAAATAACAGCTATTAGCGTTATTTAAAAGTAGCGGTATTTAAAGGATGTAGTCATTGTTCTTGGCTTGGCTCAGTGGCATCGGCCACTGGGTTAATAGGGCCTTCCATCAGCTCAGGTTCATCGCTATCGCTAATGATGTCTTCACCGTTGCTTGAGCCTAATAAGTCACGATAATTAATTTGAGTTTTTAAAATAAGCTGCTCTTCTTCGACCTCACCATAATTGACTTGTACCTTATGTAAGGTGCTCATAATTTTTTTGTTCTTTTTGAGCCAACGATTAATATCAAGATAAATGATATTTTCTTTGGCGCGAGCAATATTGATGTAAGCCAAGATGACGCCTAAAGGATCTTTTTTGAGGATGCTATGATAAAACCAAATAGCAAGCTTAATACCTTGGCGCTTCACAAAGGATTCACAGCGTAAGTTAAGTACATCGGTATAGGTCTGCTGTCCAAAAACGAAGCGCTGAACATTGCGATCGAGCTGGACGTGAACTAATTTGAAGTTACTGGCAACCTCAGCATAGATACCAGCGGCATTGACCGTGCAGTAAAGGCGAAACCAGTCGTCGTGTAGTTCAACCCGCAGCTCTAGGATAGCTTTTACATTGTCAGTCACAAATTTTTGCAGCGAATCATTGACGTATTGTTGCGCAACCGGCAGCGCTATCTCGTCATCAAGCTTGTCAGTGGTTTTGTTATATAGTTTTCTGATGGTTTGGGTTAGGTTGTTCCAACCATCGCTAAATGACTCGTCAAAACCGTAGCCAATATTGTCAGAAAAATCATCGAAATTATCAGTATGATCAAAATCATCAAATTTACTCAAACTTATTATCCTTATGACTGATTCTGGTATGGTTATTTATTGGACGCTAACTAGGAAGACAAATAACAAAGTAAGTAAAAAAATAGTATATAGCAAAATAGCATAGTGCAAAACTGAAGGCACTACATTGTAGCAAATAATATAAAGAACGTAAGGAATAGTGCTAAACTGCTCAAGTCCTTATTGTCTGTATGTTTATGCCAGTGTATGTGTGTGATAGGGCATCAGAGTAGTGCTGTGTCCGTTTAGCGGTAAGTCATCGCTCATGTTATGATAGCGCCGATGTCAAAGTGACAATGGAAAAGTAATAATGGCTGGATAATATTGACGTTTGCATGCTGGCAGTTAAAATAACAGCGGTTGGCTGCACAAAGGCGGCTATTGCTACGTTTACCTCTATAAGCTGAGACCCACTGTGGCCCATATCAAAGACTCGCAAAGCTATCACTTTTCAGCGCAAGTGCCCGCGCGTAATTTTAGCTTGCCGATGGCTATTGTTGTCGCGGTAGCCGCACATGCGCTGCTAATCTTTGGCGTGAGTTTTTCTATGGGGCAAGACCCAGCAGCACTAATTCAAGATGTCGCTAAAGCGATGACCGAAAATATGCAGCCGAACGAAGACGCTCATTTTATCGCTAATGCCTCACAAGAGGGCGGCGGCACGGTACAACAGCATGTAAGGCAGGAGAGTGCACAGACCAGTCCATTATCTGCCGAGCAGATAAACGAAACCCAAGATGTGATCGATTTGCAACGCCAAGTCCGCCAGCAGCGCTATCAAGAAAGCTATCTACGGACAACATTGAGCTGGCGTCAGGCCAGTGTAGAGTCGGATAACGACAGCAAGCAAGCGCAAGATGATCTGGTGGCGCAAGAAGAGCGGCTACGTAAGCAAATCGCTACTTTAGAAGCGCAGCTGTCTCAGCGTCAGCAGCTGTATGTGACCAAGTCGAAAGTAGTGACCGTGGATAGTAACTCAACCACACGCGGCGCGGCAGCTGATTATATCGATACTTTTCGAGAGCATGTCGAGCGTGTGGGCAACCTTCATTACCCCGTACAAGCACGAGCGCAAGGCATCACCGGCGAAGTACGTCTGATGGTCATTATCAGTGATGATGGTAAGATTAAAGCCATTCGTCTGCTTGAAAGCTCAGACTCAACAATCTTGGACGAAGCGGCTAAACAGTCAGTACGACAAGCCGCGCCCTTTGGTAAATTTACCAAAGACATGAGCGATATTGTCGAGCTGCGCTTGATTCGTACCTATCGTTATAGTGATACGGTGGAAGTGACTTATTAAGACTATAGTTTAAGAACGCAGTTTAAGACCACAGTTAAAATTTGATTTTAAGTTCAATTTTTATAGAAATAAAGCCATAGAATAAAGAAGAGTAAGTATGGAATTTTTAGGATTTACGGTGGATATCGCCGCGCTGACCGACAGTGCTTTAACGTTGCTATTTAAAGTTATCTTAGCGCTACTGATATTTGTAGTGGGACGCTGGCTGGCCAAAAAAACCATCGGCGTTGCTAACCGCATCATGGTGCGTAGCCGTTTAGATGACACAGTAGCCAGTTTTTTAAGCCGCTTGCTATACGGTGTTTTATTGGTGATAGTCGTCCTAGCGGCGCTTAGTAAAGTTGGTGTACAGACGACTTCGGTTGTCGCTATATTAGGTGGTGCAGCCATTGCAATTGGTCTATCACTAAAGGATCAGCTGTCAAACTTCGCTGCTGGCATCATGATTGTGACTTTTCGTCCGTTTGTACGCGGTGATTATGTACAGATTAGTAGTTATACCGGTACAGTCGCCGAGATTACGCTAGTCAATACGCATCTGACTACCATTAATAACCATGATGTTATTATACCTAATAGCGACATTACGACTTCAGCAGTTGTCAATTATACGGCTCTGCCCAATCGCCGCGTGGATATCACCATAGGTATTGGCTATGATGCAGACATCAAAACAGCAAAAGATATCATGCTGAGCTTGGCTAAAAACAATCCTATCGCTTTTAGCGACCCTGCGCCTGTGGTGCGTGTCACTAACCTAGGCGACAATTCAGTCGATTTGACTTTGAACGTCTGGACGACCAATGATGATTGGTGGGGAATGCAGTGCGATTTACTTGAGCAGTTTAAATACGCGCTCGACGATAATAAAATTGATATCCCATTCCCGCAGCGTAGTGTGCATGTTAAAGGCTTGGATATGCTGGTCAATAATATGGATCAATCGCAAAAGCTGCCGATGAATAAAGATTAAAACGGTTAAAGATAAGGGTTGGGCAGTGCTAAGCGTTTTAAAATATCAATCTCAAAGCGCTCCATCTCGTCTTGCTCCGCTTGCCCAGTCATATGATCAAAGCCAAACAAATGCAGCACGCCATGTATCAATAAATGGCTAATGTGCTGCGCCACAGTTTTATCTTGTTCAGCGGCTTCACGCACCACCACTTCATGACAAATAATCAGCTCACCTAAAGGTAACGTCGGCATTATCTCTATCACTGCAGCAGGCAAATCGCTTGGATACGATAAAATATTGGTCGGATAATCTTTACCACGCGCCTCTAAGTTTAGCTCGCGTCCTTCAATACCATCAATGATGTATACATCCAATGTCTTAGGCTTTTGTTGCCAGTGCTCATTATCTACATCAGTAAAGTAAGGCAGCGTCAGGCCACTTTGAAGCCGCTCATCAATATAATTTAATGTCGCTATTAACGCGGGTTGTAACGTTTTTTCTGTATAAAAAGTATTTAACAGCTCGGCATCAATACCGTCTATATCAAAGCTGTCTGCTGCGCTAATATTTAGCTCAGGCTGATTAGGGTTATTGGTATCCGTGTTATTCATATCGGTGTTATTCACATTGAAGTCTTCATTACAAGGGTGGCTCATTATTATATCCTTTGTCTACTGCCTTTATCTTGTTAAAATTAAACCATAAAAAACCGGATAAAATATCCGGCTTTTTATTCTAAAGATAAAGGTTTGATATTATAAGTTTAATAGTATGAACTATAACTTAGCCGCCGCATTAGCAATGATGTCTCGACGATCTTGTTCAGCCATACGCTCTTGTTTGCGCTTCTCTTTGAGCCTTTCTTCTTTTTCATCAAACACATCATACGCTTCAACAATTTTTTGTACCAACTGATGGCGTACCACATCTTTTGAGTCAAATTTAGTGATATGAATCTCTTCAATATCGCTCAATATTTCCATCGCTTGCGCCAGTCCTGATTTACTACCGCGTGGCAAATCGACCTGTGTGATGTCACCAGTAATGACCGCACGTGAGCCAAAACCTAAGCGCGTTAAGAACATTTTCATTTGTTCAGGGGTGGTGTTTTGCGCCTCGTCTAAGATCACAAATGAATTGTTCAGCGTACGACCACGCATATAAGCCAATGGAGCGACTTCAATCTCTTGGCGCTCTAGCATCTTGCCAACTTTTTCAAAACCTATCATCTCATACAGTGCGTCGTATAATGGGCGCAAATACGGATCGATTTTTTGAGTTAAGTCGCCTGGTAGGAAGCCAAGCTTCTCGCCAGCCTCAACTGCAGGACGCACCAGTAAGATACGTTCAATCTCGTTGCGCTCTAACATATCAACGGCACAGGCGACCGCCAGATAAGTTTTACCGGTACCCGCAGGGCCAATACCAAACGACACATCAGAAGATAGAATATCCCTAACATAGCGCTGCTGATTGCCACCGCGTGGCACGATTTTGCCGTTACGAGTACGCAGGCTAACAGGCGTAAAGTCATTGGGCGAGTCCAGATTGTCTTTGCTGCTGTATTCACTGTCGCTGTCAGAAGTCGGCTCGTTATCTGCCGTATCTTGGTCACGCGAGATGCTTGATTGGATAATCAGATGTAGCTCTTCTGGGCTAATATCCTTGGTGTTTTGGGTCTCATCAACCAGCTTATACAAGATGCGTTCAGCGCGCTCAACGTTTACCAATTCGCCACTTAGGCAGAAATCACCTTGGCGCTGGTTTATTTTAATATTGAGGCGGTTTTGGATATATTTCATGTGATTGTTATATTCACCAAGCACAGTTTTGAGCTGAGATGGCGTCAACGATTCGAATTTTACACGGCGGCTCATGGAGTCAGTCAAGCGATTATCCTTGTATTAATGGACCAGTATTGTGGTCATAATTTCATCGTTATAATACGATGTCATTGATAGGCTAAACATATAAAGCAGTTATAAAATGCTATTGGTTCTAAGAAACTGTTTTTACAGATTATATTTTAAAGGCTGGTTTTTAAAATGACGGTCAACAAGGCTGCTAAAAAAATTAATAGGAATGAAAGTAAAGGTACTCTTGCTATTATGGTTGAAAGTTTCTAAATTTCAAGCAAGGCGCAGCGTTAGACCAAACTGTTTTGTATATTAAATGCTAAATAAAAACGATACGTAGATGAATGCGCGCAGCTAGTAAAAAATTTCTAGCGTGCTGTGCGCTTCGCCAGACAGAGGCTACAAAAATTTCTACCAGCCACACTGTCTCTGTTTTAAAGTATGCTCACTATATGTCGATTGCAATCACCTAACATACCGCTATTATTTGTTTCAGCTATTGATATAGATTTATTCTCATTTAGCTGTCATTTAACGCACGGGTAGAGCACGCTTAAAAGCAGTCACACTAGTGCCTAGATACAGTGAAGCTTACGGAAATTTGGGTAATTTGTGGTAATCTATTAGCCTCTAATAATTGTTTAACTGTTATCTGTTAGGGGTAATTAAAACTGTATTTACATGAGAAAGTGACATTAAAAGAGATATTCGAAACAAGCCTGCGAACAGCACGCCAGAAAAACTTATATAGTCAGAACTAAATAAAATGGATACACACAGGGTTTCATATAACTGGCAAAAATTTTTCTAGCTTGCTGTGTGACTGCGTCACTCCAGAGGCTTCGAAAATTTCTCCCAGCTATCCTGTATCTGTTTTAAAGCGACTCAACTATATCAGTAACCCGTTGTTGTAAGCGACTCTCTTTTATTTTGAATCAACTATATAACAAAGATGACTATGATGATGGTAACACCTTAATAGGAATAATAATGATGGATAATGATGATTTAAAAGATTCAAATGCTAAGCAACTCGATGCTACTGATGATAAAGAAACGATGCAAACTCTCAAACAAGCAAGTCCATCAAAGCTAACCGAGCAGCAAGTGCTTATTGCTGGTGGCGGTCATGTCGGTCTATCCTTTGCGTTATTGTTGGCGCATCATGGTATTGCCAGTACCTTAATAGAAAAAAACAGTTACCCAACCATTAGTCCAAACGATGACAGCAACCGTAGCCATTATTTAGACAGCCGTAATACCGCACTGTCGCGTCGGACGGTACAGATTTATCAAGAAATCGGCCTATGGTCAGAGCTACAAAGCCATGCTTGCCGTATTGATGTGGTGCAGATTAGCGAGCAAGGTAGTTTTGGGCGTGCGCAGCTGAATAAAGTTGATGAGAAGGTGGAGTCATTTGGGCAAGTGATGGAAAACGCTTGGCTGGGTCGTAAACTATTATTAGCGGCGCAACAGGAGCCTCTGATTACGCTAATAGACAATGCCAATGTCACGGCTGTCGAGCAGCAAACAGGCTCACAATCAACAGCTGGGGTCACGCTTAGTTTTACTTATTACAATAGTGATGAGCACGAGCAGCAATTACAGGGTAGCGTATTAGTGGCCTGTGATGGTCGCGATTCTACTGTGCGTCAGCTCTTAGGTATCGGCACGACGACTTATGATTATGGACAAACTGCCATTGTGGGCGTGGTAGAAACAGATAAACCACATGAGCATGTCGCCATTGAGCGCTTTAGTCCAGCAGGGCCGCTTGCGGTATTGCCACTGACTGATCCCGATGGTGATGGCAATGATGACTATCAGACGGGGTATAGGCGTTCGGTGGTTTGGGTCTGTCCAACAGATGATGAGACCCAATATTTAGAAGATGATGAACATTTCTTGCAGACCTTGCAGCAAGCCTTTGGTCAGCGCGCTGGCACGTTTACAACGGCTGGTCGTCGCGGCGCTTATCCATTAACACGTGTGCTGGCAGATGCACAAGTTAATGGCCGCTGCGTCATTATGGGTAATGCGGCTCACACCTTGCATCCAGTAGCGGGTCAGGGCTTTAACCTCTGCATGCGTGATGCACACGTGCTCGCACAAATGATGAGTGCGCAAGTGCTAAAAGGCGCTGATATCGGTGATCCGCAATTGCTAAAACGCTATGAAAAATCACGGCAAACCGATCAAAAGCGAGTCATTCGTTTTTGTGATGCGGTAGTACACGGCTTTACCCATCCTAATCCTGCTATTAAGCTGGCACGTAATTTAGCCTTAGTGGCCTTTGACAAGTTACCTAATATTAAACCGTTAATTGCTAATTATGCGATGGGCTTAAAGTCATAGGTTGTATATTGAGAGTGTTTATAGTCGATCCAATTTAAAAACGATACCGTGCTACTGGGATGAATTTTTTGCAGCCTCTGTCCCGCTTGCGAACAGCACGCAAGAAAAATTTATACCAGCAGCACGTTGCTAGACGTGACTCTCTTTTATTGTGAACTGATTATATATTGATAGTTTTATACTGAAGGATACCTTATGAAAAACAACCATACGCTTATTATTGGCGGCGGTATTGTCGGTGCCAGTCTGGCGCTAAAATTAGCACAAGCCAAACGACGGGTTACTTTGATTGATGCACGACCTAAACGCAATGATGCGGATTGGCAAGCCAAGCTCAGCCAACGAGATGCGCGGGTCTATGCGCTCAGCCTTGCCAGTATCGAGTTGCTAAAAGATATCGGCGCATGGCAGAAGATTGCGTCATCAGAGCGTAAAGCCGACTATTCGCAAATGCAAGTATGGCAGCTCAACGGTATTGGTGAGTTACTGTTCGGTGATAGTCGTGATCATAATAACAATAACAAGAACAGTGGCATTAGCGTAGACAAAAGCAGTTGTGATAAAAAAAATGCAGCTCCCAAGCTACTCGGTAGTATGGTAGAGCCTACGGTCATTGAGTATGCCCTATGGCAGCGCTTGCAGGAAGATGATGTCAAAGACTATCTGACTGTTATCGCAGGGCAAAAGGTCATGCAAATGGACTGGCTGGGAGCGCAACAAGGCTACCGAGTTACATTAGACGACGGTGCCGCGATTGATGCGCGTCTGCTAGTCGGTTCTGACGGTCGTGGCTCGTTTGTCCGCCAGCAAGCAGGGATTGAGCTGGATACTTTAGATTATAATCAAACAGCGATTTGCTGCGCGATTCAAACCGCTAAGCCCCACCTTGCGACTGCTCGCCAAGCGATGTTGCCTACGGGTACGCTCGCATTATTACCTTTGGCGGATATTACAGCAGACGATAAAGCCAATCCGCAGCATTGGCAATCTGTGGTCTGGACATTACCACGCAATCAAGCGTTGGAGCTTGAAACTCTAGAGCCACGCATCATCGCAGATAAGTTAGCAGCTGCCAGCACTTATGAGCTTGGTGCTATCAGTCAGATTGAGTCGATTGCTAGCTTTCCGTTATCGGCGCAGCAGGCGAAAAGCTATGTTGCTGACAATTTAGTGTTGATTGGAGACGCCGCTCATGGTGTGCATCCACTAGCTGGCCAAGGCCTAAATCTTGGCATGCTCGATGTGCAAGCATTAAGCAATCAGCTTGAGCATGATTTCGCTCGTAGTGGCGGTACATTATGGGGAGCCACTCAAACGCTGCGCACTTATGAACGCCTACGTCGCCCGCATAACAGTCTGATGATGCATAGCTTTTCTGCGCTTAACTGGCTATTTGCCGGAGAGTTTGCGCAACTGCGACCTATACAGCAATTGCGAAATGAAGGCATGTCTCGCGTTAGTAAAATTAAACCGTTGATGCGTCTGTTTACTAAGCAAGCGAGTGGGGTTTAGGGGTTTATGTCTGTGACACTTAATAGCGCAAAGCAGAGTACACTAAATGAGTAAATCTTAGTTTTCATTTCAACAGCAACTTAACAGTCTAAATGGTTACGTAGTTTGAACTTTATTCGTAATGTCAGCGCTCACCACAGTCGATTATGGAATGCTAACATTCTTGAACAGTCAGCTCCTATTATATTAGATGAAAAATGGACGGCACTTGCAAATCATAAACCATTTTTTTATTTTTGTATTATGCAGCATATGCTAAATATTATCTGTCCTAACTCTAAGTGGAATAAACGCTTTAAAGTTTTATTGAAGGAATTTCCTACTGTGCCCAATAACACTGTCAATCTTACAGATTTTGGTTTGGTAACGAGTATAGAGGACTGGGTATTGTGGTCCTAAAATGAATTGATTAACGCGAAAATGAAACATTAGATACAGAAAACCGCCACTTGCAAGAGCAGAGGTGACGGTCATATTGATATACATGATATCACTTAATATGAATTTAGCAAACGCTAAAATGTATCATCCCAACGCCGAAAAAACCACCATCAGTACCGGCGAGACAATATTAATAATAAAGCCAAAGCTGATGGCAAGCGGGACGACTTTGAGACCGCCGGACTGCTGGATAATCGGTAGGGTAAAGTCCATACTGGTCGCGCCGCCAAGCCCTACTGCCGCTGATGGATAATGGCGCATAAATACAGGGATAAATAGCAGCGCAAAGAACTCACGTATCAAGTCATTAAACAGTGCCACACTACCCCAAATCGCCCCATAAGCATCGGTCATCACAATGGCTGATAACGAATACCAGCCAAACCCTGATGCGAGTGCCAGCCCCTTTGTCCAAGATACCTCTGAAAATAATAGTGCAAAACCTAGACCGCCAACCAGCACCGACAGTGTGAAGATAATACTCATCTCAACGCCGCGCTTATTCAGTAGCACCTCTTTTAAGGTAATACCTGAGCCTTTGAGACCAATGCCAACTAGCAATATTAGCAGCATAAGCATGACGGTCATGGAGTTTTCAGGAGGCATATAAGATTCTGGTAAAAAGTACCCCATGACAAAACCAATCACCACACAAATGACCTGCGTTAAGCTGCCACGAATACTGACGCGGTGCTGCTGAGTTTTGGTAGTGGGCTTTTTGGCATGCCAGGGGCGCAGCCGATCAAACAGCATAAGTGCAAATAATCCAGTGCCGACGGTGAGTATCGATAGCACGGTTACATACAATGCAATTTCGCCCAGTTGGCTGCCCAGCTCTTCCACTTGTGACAGCTCAATACCGATAAGCGTTAAGATAATAAATACTAAATAAGACAAGCTCTTGTCAGCAAACCTCGTCAACTTTGGGTTGGTAGGAATAACAAAGCCAATAAATAGTGGCATTAATACTAAAACAAGGGTGATTAGGCTTTGCATGGTGGCGGGCTCGTAACATTTTTGACAAACCGGCGATTGTAGCATATTGGGGCATTGATACGGACATGAGCATGTGAAATTCATTACTGAAGTATGGTTTTATAAACTAGGCCTTCAAAAATAAATGGCACGCAAGAATAGTAACCGTTATGACATTTAGCTCAAAAATTATTAGACAGCGGCAACTGCCAGTAACGGCTCAGAACTTATATTATTTACCCTAGGCTGATGCCACCCATCCATTGCGTTATCTATGCTATCTGTTTTATTTGCTAAGAAGGGCTCAATGATACTGATTAAAGGCTGGCTTGCTAAAAGCGGATAATCTTTTCTAGAATGTCCACCGCGACTCTCACAGCGCTGATAAGCAGATTGGATAATAAGGGTCGCTAGTTGCAATTGCCGTGTTAGCTGAAAATGGGAAAGGCTATTAAATTTAGTAGAACCTTCTAAGCTAAAACATTGACACTCATGTTGCCATTGATGTATTTGCACCAGTGCTTGTTCTAATTGTTCAGCGCTACGCATGATACCCATATGGCTGCTCATTAAGGATTTTAACTTCGCAGTAATGCCGTCAATATCGTCATTGTTATCAACATGAATATTGCCGTTGATATTAAAAGCCTCTTCATGTTCAGCTATTGAGCCAAATGAGGGTAGGGCGATAGTCTGAGTATCAGCTATTTGCAGCGGTGTCCAAATATTAGAAGCCAAATTTGAAGTGAAAGTTGAAGTGGAAGATGCTGATTTGGTACTGGGTTTAGTATTTTTAGAGGACTTAGACATTGCTTCTAAATAGCGTGGTAGATGGGCGGCGATATTACGTCCAACCACCACACATTCTAATAGAGAGTTACTCGCCAAACGGTTAGCACCATGCAAGCCCGTATAAGCGACTTCACCAGCAGCATATAACCCTTGTACGTCGGTCAAGCCATTGGCGCAAGTGACCACACCGCCACAACTATAATGGGCGGTTGGGGCAACCGGAATGGGGTCGGTAGTGATATCGATGCCCAGATCTAATAAAGTCTGATAAATCTGCGGGAAATGCTGCTGCAAAAAGTCCGCTGGCAAGTGACTGACATCGAGATGGACAAACCCAAGGCCGTTATTATTAATTTGCTCGGCAATCGCCCGAGCAACGATATCTCGTGGTGCCAGCTCAGCACGCGGATCAAGGTCCAACATAAAGCGTTTGCCTGTCTGTGGACAATATAGATGGCCACCTTCACCTCGCAACGCTTCTGAGACTAAAAAGTTGCTCGTTCCTAATGCCACACCAGTCGGATGGAATTGAATGAATTCTAAATTTGCCAATCGACAGCCCGCTTGCCATGCCATCATTACCCCGTCGCCAACACAGACGTTGGGAGCGGTGGCACGTTGAAACAGTTGGCCTAAACCACCACTTGCCAGTACTACCGCGCGACTGTAAAAGGTCAATTGGCGCTGAGTATTATGGTCAAAGACAATTGCACCTTGGCAGTGTTGGTGTGGGTTTGAGGCTGCTGCTTGCACAGTCAAACTAGTGCCGTTTAATGACTTATTTGACGTTTCTGTCAATAACGTTAGCGCTTCATGATAAGGCAAAATAGTGATGTTAGTAGCAGCTTGTGCTTGTGCCGATAGCGTCTGCATAATATGTCGACCGGTAGCATCGTCAGCATGGGCGACTCGCCTGCAGCCATGGCCACCTTCTTTGGTCAAATGCAGATTGGCTGTTTTTAATCCAGCTACAGCGTCAGTAGCCGCCTTAACTGTTTTTCCATTCAGAATATTGTTTTGAACGTTGTTTTGAATGTTATTTTGCTGAGTATCGTTAATATGGGAAACTTGGGTGAATGGCACGCCTTGCGCGCATAACCATTGCACCGCCTGTTGCCCAGCGCTCAGAATAGTGGTGGTGTTATCGGTAGCACATAGTCCTGCCCCAGCGATGAGTGTGTCCGCCACATGGTCAGCAATTGAGTCATCTTTATCTAAGCTTGCGGCGATACCGCCTTGGGCGTAATGACTTGAACAAGTCTCAAGTGCTGCTTTACTTAATATAGTAATGCTTAGCGATTTCGGCAATGCCAGCGCCGTACTTAGTCCTGCGAGTCCTGCTCCGATAATAAGAACGTCTGTTGTGATAGAAGGCTGAGGTTCAGCAGTCATTGTTTTATTAACACTAGGTTTTTTTACATTAAGCTTTTCAAAACCAGTCTCGTCAATGCCTGTATGCTCAGTATTTACTATTGCGCTCATATTAGGCGGCCCCGACATTAGCAAACAGAGGACGGTCTTTGACAATATCGCCACTGGCTATCACGCGCTGCTGTTGCGACTGGGCAAAATCAAGCATACGTTGTAACGGTTTTCTTGCGGCTACTGCCAACTCAGTTGTCATTGTTACTTCACCCGTATTATTGGTCAAGCATTGCTCGATACCTTGCAAGCCATTCATTGCCATCCATGGACAAAAAGCACAGCTTTTGCAGCTGGCACTTTCACCCGCAGTAGGCGCTGCTAGGAAGCGTTTATGCGGTGAGCGCTTTTGCATTTCGTGCAAGATACCCAAGTCAGTGGCGACAATAAAAGTATCGGCATCCATCTCATAGGTTGATTTTAATAGTTTACTGGTTGAGCCGACCACATCTGCCAATTGCACGACGCTATCAGGAGATTCAGGATGTACCAATACTTTTGCTTGTGGATGTTCAGCTTTGAATTGAGCCAATTCTGTGGCCTTAAACTCATTGTGTACCAAGCACGAGCCTTGCCATAACAGCATATCTGCGCCCGTTTCCTGCGCAATATACTTACCCAAATGTCTATCAGGACCCCAAATAATCGCTTCGCCTTGTTCATGTAGATGACGCACAATATCAATACCCACTGATGAGGTGACCACCCAATCCGCACGCGCTTTAACTGCTGCGCTAGTATTGGCATAGACCACCACAGTGCGCTCAGGATGGGCATCACAAAAGGCCGAAAATTCATCGGCAGGGCAGCCCAAATCGAGAGAGCATTCCGCTTCTAAGTCTGGCATCAGAACGGTTTTTTCCATACTCAAGATTTTAGCCGACTCACCCATAAAGCGTACTCCAGCGACTACTAAGGTCTGGGCGCTATGAGCTTGTCCAAAGCGTGCCATTTCTAACGAGTCACCCACGCAGCCACCGGTCGCTAGTGCCAAGTCTTGAATAAAGGGGTCAACATAATAGTGCGCGACCAATACCGCATTATTATCTTTTAACAGCTGCTTAATATTGTCTTCAACTACCAAGCGTTCAGAGCGTGGCAAATCTGCTGGTATTTTGGCCTTGGCGTATTCGATATTAAGCTTAATAGCACTGCGGTTATCAGTACTTAATAGGGGAGCGTCATAAGGATAAGTTTTCATAAGTGCGTGCCTTTAGTACGATAGCGATAATAATTGAGTGGCTAGAAATGAATAAAACCAAGTAAATAAAAATAGCAGTTAAATTACGATGTTCTAATTATGCTCATTTTGAGCATAAGTGCAAGTTATTTTTGTAGAGTTTACTTTTTAAAGCTATTATTTAGCACGGTAAGGATTTAGGACGGTAATGATATAGTCGATTCAATTTAAAAACGATACAATGTTACTGGGCTACTGGGATGAATTTTTTGCAGCCTCTGTCCCGCTTGCGAACAGCACGCCAGAAAAATTTATACCAGTAGCACGTTGCTATACACGACTCTCTTTTATTGTGAACTGACTATATCTGTATACGATGATAAGACAGAATTTAGGATCCTATTCACGCTATACTGAGTTTTGCTATCAGCATCTTGCTTTATTAAAGCATCACTGCATTATTAAGAATAAAGGATAATCAATAAACACTATGACGTTGTCTTATTCGCATGCCCATCAGCAGGGTAATGGCACCACCGAAGTGGTCGCCGTGCTTGTCGCTATCACTGAGCATACGGCGCGGGTCCTAACGGTAGACCAAGGTAAACTGCTGCCCAATGGACCCTTAATGCCACTACATCGCTCGTTGCAAGCGGGCGTGCGTCAGTGGGTTGAAGAGCAGCCGCAGCAGCCGCTGGGTTATTTGGAGCAGTTATATACCTTTGTCGATACCAATCGCCGCAATGTCGATGGTCATGCGCTGGTCTACGTCAGCTATTTAGGCTTAGTACAAGAGACCCAAACGGCCAATTTACAAAGCCAAGCGTTATGGCGTGATTGGTATGACTATTTTCCATGGGAAAATCATTTGTCTGGCGCGCCTGCTATCATTACGCGCTTTATCGTACCTTCATTATTGGACTGGGCAGATGCTGCAGTAGATACGACTGCCCAGCATCGTCGCCGTCAGCGTATCCGCTTATGTTGGGGTGTGGGTGCGGAATTTTTGCAAGACGATGAAGATAAAGATAAAAATAAAGAAGGTCATCATGAATTAAGCGACAATCATAAATATGACAGCAACGAGTACGCAAGTAGTGAGTCCGCAGGTAGTAACTATGAATATGAATGGGTTGCAGAACATGTCTTGCTGCGTTATGAGATGCTATATGAAGCCGGTCTGATTCCGGAATCACCCACTTATCCGCCTGCTTACTTACCCAGCGATCAGCCTAATAAATTGCCAGCGGATTGGTCACAAATGATAGGCGTGCCGATGTACTACGACCATCGCCGCGTGATTGCCACTGCCATCTCAAGGCTACGAGCAAAGATTGAATATCGTCCGCTTATATTTGGCTTGATGCCGGATGTCTTTACCTTATCGCAGCTACAACAAAGTATTGAAGCTTTATCAGGCATGCGTTTGCACAAGCAAAACTTCCGCCGTCTGCTTGATTCGCAAAATTTAGTGATGCCGACTGGAGAGAGCAGTAATGCCCAGCGTGGTCGCCCAGCGAAGTTATACCGCTTCCGTCATGATATTGAATTACAAAGCTTATTGATGGATAGCAAACTACCCAAACGTAAATAGTTTTTATACCTGTTCAAAACATAGCCATTCCAAACATAGCCAGCCCAAAAAATAAGCCAACGTGGTCAAACACCTCAAGTCTGCTAATGTAGTACCTAGCGTCGTCATAATATAGTCAGTTCAAAATAAAAAAGAGTCGTTTATACAATGTGCTACTGGTATAAATTTTTCTGGCGTGCTGTTCGCAAGCGGGACAGAGGCTGCAAAAAATTCACACCAGTAGCACTGTGTCGTTTTTAAATTAGATTAACTATACTAACAATGGTCTGTTTCGTTATCTTCAAAGAGGTGCTGCTCTATCTTGCGACCAGACTTGTTTTATCTTGCGAGTACGCTTGCTTTACGCTATATTTATGCTCATTTTGAGGTTTAAGTAAACAGTTAGATTTGAATAAAGGGTATAGTCAATTCAACATAAACTAGAGTCATTTGCAGCAACGTGCCGTCTCTAAATTAGGTTAACTATACTGGTATTCATAAAAAGAAAAATAAGGGGCAACTATGACAGATAAAGCAGAACCAGCACTAGATGAGGTGTTACTCAGGCCATTGGTAGAAGCGGCATTGACGGAAGATTTAGGCCGGCGTGGCGATGTGACCTCACAGGCGACCATTCCAGCAGATATGCAAGCGCAATTACAGATTAAGGCGCGGCAAGCGGGCGTGATTTGTGGTATGGACTTGGCGCGATTGGCCTTTGCGTTGATTGATGGGCAGATTGAGTTTGTAGCAAAGGTTGCCGATGGTGAGGTTGTTGATGCTGATACAGTATTGGCTACCGTTCGCGGTAATGCTCGTCACCTATTAACCGCAGAACGTACCGCGCTGAATTTTATGACTCACCTGAGTGGTATCGCTACGGCGACCCGGCAGATTGTCGATAGCGTGGCGAATTATCCAGCGCAGATTACTTGTACTCGTAAAACCATTCCGGGACTGCGAATTGTGCAAAAGTATGCGGTACGCTGCGGTGGTGGACGCAATCATCGTTTAGGATTGGATGATGCAATTTTAATCAAGGACAATCACATTGCCATTGCCGGTGACATTACAACCGCCATTCAACAAGCACAAGATTTTGCTGGGCATTTGATTCCAATTGAGGTCGAGGTTGATAACTTGGCGCAATTAGAATTAGCATTAGAAACAGGCGTGAGCTTAGTATTATTAGACAATATGTCGCCCGAAATATTGCAGCAAGCAGTCGTTATGTGTCAAGGACGAGCAAAAACCGAAGCATCAGGCGGTATCACGCCTGAAACGGTGCAGGCAGCGGCAAAAACGGGCGTTGATTTTATCGCCATGGGTTATCTGACCCATAGTACGACCGCGCTTGATATTGGCCTTGATTTTAGTGCGTAGGGTTAAATATGCTATTTTTTATTCATTAATTAACCGTTAAAAGGCTATATAGTCGATCCAATTTAAAAACGATACAGTGCTACTGGTGTGAATTTTTTGCAGCCTCTGTCACGCCTGCGAACAGCACGCAAGAAAAATTTATACCAGTAGCACGTTGCTATGAACGACTGTATTTTATTTGGTACTGACTATATTTACGTTAAGATTTTATTGATTTTATTGATTTTATTGCAATGGGAAATCATCTGAAGTTAATGATTTAACTGGGTTATCTGCCTATGATACAATGCCGCTGCTAACCGCCTACTGGGTCATCGTTGCACTCGCACGATGGCCTTATCTTTTTGCCAGATTTTTACTGATATAGTTAATCCAATTCGGAAACGGTACAGTGCTACTGGTATGAATTTTTTGCAGCCTCTGTCCCGCTTGCGAACAGCACGCCAGAAAAATTTATACCAGTAGCACGTTGCTATAAGTGTATTTCTTTTATTTTGAACCGACTATAGACAAGCGAGTGCTCAGTGAATACTGAAATTATTAAAATTATCTTAGCCTTTATGGTTCTTATTAATCCGTTTAGCGCTCTGACGCTATTTTTGGATTTGACCCGTGGTTATTCGATGAATAATCGGCGTAAAGTTGCGCGCGTTGCCTGTCTGACTATTTTTATTACCATCAGTTTTTTTACAGTGGCAGGCGAGTCATTGCTCAAAATACTGGGCATCTCTATCGGCTCGTTTCAAATGGCAGGCGGAATACTGGTATTTTTGATTGCGCTTAACATGATGAACGGTGATGGCAATCCGGTCAAACCTGACCAAGAAAACTTCGATGTTGACCATGTGCAACATTCACCGCCAACCATGGCGGCAGCGGTCGTACCACTCGCTATACCGATGATGATTGGTCCCGGCGGTATCTCAACAGTGATTATCTATTCTTCACAAGTTTCCGGTCTTTTGCAGGTATCTGCCATACTCATCGCTGGATTGTTCATCAGTATTTTTTGTTATTTGGCATTGATGGCGGCAGGTCGTATCAGTCGGGTGTTGGGCGATACTGGGCTTAATATTATGAGCCGGATTATGGGTATGTTGCTGGCGGCAGTTTCCATTGAGATTATCGTCAGCGGACTGCGCACCTTATTTCCTGATTTGATGTAATAATTTTGCTTACCGTTTATCCAAGATAGTATTCACATTCGCACACGCCCTAATACAGTTGATGCAAAATAATAGAGACTCATACATATCAACGTGCTACTGATATAAATTTTTCTTGCTGGCTATTCGAACACCTGCTTCGAGCCTGCAAGAATTTCTCCCGGCCGCACTGTACCTGTTCTAAAATGTATCGACTATAGTTGAGCCACTTTGAAACGAACACAGTATGGCTGGAAGAAATTTTCGAAGCCTCTGGAGTGACGCAGTCACACAGCAAGCTAGAAAAATTTCTGCCAGTTATACGAAACTATGTGTGTATCTACTTTATTTGGTACTGACTATATAGGTAAAAAAACTATCTTAGCTTTGATATAAATGCCACGCCAAATACAGCATTAATAACCCCACCAATGCATCTAATACATTCCACGCTTTTGGTTGTGCAAATAACGGTTTTAATAACCGTGCGCCATAACCCAGTGCAAAGAAAAATACAAACGACGCACTGACCGCACCACTAGCAAATAGCAGTTTGCTACTCGCTCCGGTTGAAACCATGCCAACTAGCACCAAAGTATCTAAGTAGACGTGCGGATTGAGCCAAGTAAAACCAAAACACAACAACAGCGCTTTTTTTAAGCTAGTGACCACTTGTCCTTCAGCAGTAAGGGCATGCGACAGACGCACACTGGCATATAAACTCTGCAAACCATATCCAAGTAAAAATACCACGCCAGCAAATTTGGCTATGTTTACCACTTGCGGGTAGCGTGCGGTCACCGTTCCAAAACCTGCGACCCCAGCCGAGATTAATATCGCATCACTGACCGCACAAAACAGACAGATGAAGAATAGGTGTTCACGTTTGATTCCTTGTTTAAGCACAAAGGCGTTTTGTGAGCCAATGGCTATAATTAATGTCAGACCAAGCAGGAAGCCAGAAAAGTAATCAGTGGGATTCATAATATTTGCTTTTTGGGTAATACAACGGTGACGTTTGCTTACTGGCAGACCAGTAAAAAACTGTTAAGATAAGCTATCGAGTAATCGAGTGCAATAGCAATCAATAGGCGAGGAGCAAAGTAGGTCATGGTCATAAGTTTGACGAGAATGCTACAGTCATTTGGGCAACCACAAGATGACCTACCGACTACGGCTGCCAAAAACGCTAAAAAGGCGGCTACTGATATCACAAATAGTAGTGATAACGACGACAGTCACAATGTGGTCGATGCTGAGCAAGAGCGCAATCATAGCTACAACCGCAACATCGAGTCACCGCTTAGAGCGCCCCAACGTGCTGATCGTATTTGCGATGCCTTAGAGCAAGTGAATGATATTCGCTCGCCAACCCCACTTACCGATCGCTATTTGGCCAATCGGGCGCAAATGCCACGGAACAATCGCCCTCCTTTTGACCCCGATACCTTGTGGTATCTCAAACATGGACGCTGTCCTATCATGACTGAACTTGTCGATGTGGTCGATGAAGCCACCCTAAACGCTATGCCCATTGAGGCAGTAGCCATCTTAGACCGAATTAATGGCAAGCTCAAACGCTATCGCGACTGGAGCCAAGAGCTTAATGAGCAACAGCAACAACAGCATAATGAGCGGCAGTTTGCGATTGATAAGCTGGTAACCGAGAGCATTCCGGAAGCGCTACATCATTATGAGCAGCTGTTACGATTTAGCCCGCACCGTACTAAGAATAATACCGTACAAGGTAATATGACGGCCGGTGGTATGTTGACTGATTTGTTCTTAGAGATTGACTATGAACTGGATGAATTATTAGATGAGCTCCATCAAACGGTACTCAACCGCTTGGCGTCTACCCATCGCTATGTCAAAAGTCGCACAAAAAGCTAAGCTTGGTTTCATTCGAGTTTTAATAAGGACAATATCATGACCCAAATAACTGCCATGTTAGTGATGTTTGTCTTATACGGTGTGCTGCCGGCAGCTGGGTTGTATCTGGGCTATCGCGGTGTCAAAAAGGTTACCGCGCCAAAGATGCTGGAATATAAGGCCATGCCGCAATTGGGTTATATTCCGGAAAAAAGCTTACCAGAAACGGTCAAAAATGCACTGGATCAGATTAATGAAAAAGGCGAAAAACTACGAGTGATTTATGGCGATACCAATAATGATGGCAAAATCGATGATAAAGATACCGTCAACGAAACCTATATTATGATCCAAAATCTGATGGATAAGCATATTCCGCAGGCGGTGGCTGACTATCGACGCTTACATGACTTAGACGGTGCACGTGCTGATACCACTAAGATAAAGCACTCTGATGTCACGGGTAAAGAAGCGCTATTAGAGGTGCTTAGTACGATTAACGACCAGTTCGATGACTTGCTTGCCGCTTCTTATCATCAGGATGGGCAAAAGCTACTGGTGGCCAATCGTTATCTGCAACAGCGTTTTGACAGTTCGTCATCTAACCCGCTGGATCAACGGTCTACCAGTGGCACTGTTAATGATATTAACGAGGAAGTTACTGGCAAGGCTATAGAGAATCCTACTCTGGATAAAAATACCATCGATAAAATAAAACTATAAACGATAAGTTATAGATAGTAAGAGTGGCTAATAAAGGGTAGGCGAACATGAGTATGTTATTAGGCGTTGGTGTGTTTACCACGCTCACCGTCTTTTATCTGGGTAAAAAAGGCTGGCAAGCGTTCCATAAAGCGGTTGGCATTACTCCAGGGGCGCTCACTTATCACGATCCACAAGCACCAATAACGCTCACTGACATGACATGGCAAAACTTAACCTTAAATAATAAACATCTAAGTGTGCTACCGGACAGCCAACTGCGCCAGCTAAAGAGTATTGACCATAAAGTAGCTACCTATTATAGTTATCAACAAGAGCTACAGGCGCAAAACATAACCCCAGCGATTACCGAACAGCAATTTGTATTGAATAAGCTGCTGCATACCAGGTTAGCAGAGATGCTAGCCAGTCATTATCATCTAGCAAGTGTAGGAGTTAATGGACGCTCTGACCCTAATGTGAGTCTTGATGCTACTCACGATAAACAGTCTGAAGCTAAGCAACTTTTGCAACAGGCGTTGACTAATATTGAAGGGCGCTTAGATGACTTGTTAGAGCAAATGGAGACCCAGCATTTGCAAGACTTGCGGGTAATGAAAAATTATATAGACAGCCATAGTAGTTAAAAGATTATAAATTCCATAACGCACAATAAAAAAAGCGGCCAGCGATTACACATCGTTGGCCGCTTTTTTTATTACGGAGCATTAGTATGCTGCTATTTTAACGTCGATTGTTGCGATCACTAGTGTTACGCGTACCACGATTGGCTGGTTTGGTACTATCACTAGATTTTGGACCCGTATTAGGTTTTGCGTTTTTATTGCGACTGCTGTCACTGCGTCGCGCTTTGAGTGGCTTGTTTTTGATACGTTCTTGCTTGTCTTTAGCCGCGCCGTGTAGACCAGTACCGTAGCGAGGACGTAAGTCTACCATGTCCGTTAAGGTATTAATGTCTTTTCTATCCAGCTCTAAAAAGCGACCTGTACGTAGCTCTTTTGGTAGCGCGATGCCGCCATAGCTGGTCCGTAATAGACGGCTAACCTTGAGACCTTGTGACTCAAATAGACGGCGTACTTCACGGTTACGACCTTCTTTAAGCTTGACGTGATACCACTTATTGACACCTTCGCCGCCACCTTCTTTGATATCTTCAAACTGTGCCATACCATCTTCTAGCATGACCCCATTGGTCAGTGCACGGGCAATCTCTGATGTCACTTCACCCAATACGCGTACGGCGTACTCACGAGTAACTTCATTAGAGGGGTGCATTAAGCGGTGCGCCATCTCGCCATCATTGGTAAATAGTAATAGCCCTGTAGAGTTGATATCTAAGCGGCCGACCATTACCCAGCGATCGTGAGTTAGTTTTGGTAAGCGCTCAAACACGGTTGGACGACCTTCGGGGTCGTTAGCCGAGCAAATCTCACCTTCAGGCTTGTAATAGGCCAATACACGGCGACGCTTTTCATTCTCAGCGGTATATTTAATCTGACGGCCATCGACGCGAATCTCATCGCCTTGCTCAACGCGATCACCAATGGTTGCAGGCGCATTATTAACGGTTACACGACCCGACTTAATGACTTCTTCCATCTGACGGCGTGAGCCAAGTCCCATACGGGCGAGGGCTTTTTGTAATTTTTCATCTTTCATGATTATATCCTTGAGTCGGTTAGAGTTACATTTCTCAATGTAGGAATGTTGATAAAGTAAAAAAGAATTTACAGCGGCTATTGTACGCTATTTGGCAGCATTTATAACTAACTTGTTCTTTTTTTTAAGAAAAATCCTGCTTTATAATAAAAAGGCCTCTTCTTAATAAAAAACGAGTTATTAGGCGTCAGGACTAGTTATCAGGTATAGTTGGTCTACTGTAAAAAAGATACAGTAAGCATGGCTGTGTGAAATTTTCGAAGCCTCTGGAGTGGCAAAGCCGCACAGCAAGCGAGAATAATTTGCCAGCCTTGCGAGTTTAGCCGTTGTCTCTATTTTATTTAGTATTCACTATATCGTGTTCCTTGAATAACAAACTATTTTATAGCAATAAATACTAACCCTTGATTAATTATTGACGACTTATGTTATGATGCGGATTATTTTTGCTACTAATGTTAAGGTAAGTTAATGTTATGATGAGCTTACTACTTATGATATTTGCAATATCGTTGTGATTGATAAGGATTTCTCCTATGCGACAGTCAACCAAGCTATTAAGTGCAGCAGGTTTAATACTTAGCAGCCTGCTTTCTGGTTGTGCCACCACCACTATCAACTCTGGATTCCAATCTGGTGACTTGCCTGCTAGTGGCACTTTTGTTGCAGAGAATGGCATACAGTTTGACGTACAGCCGTTAAGTTTAGCCACGCTACCACCTAAGCAAATGGTTCGACCTAGTAATGACTTAGCACACCTAATAAGAACCTCTACCCGAGTAGACTATCGCATTGCTCAAGGCGACATTCTCAATGTTGTCCTTGTCGAGTATCCAAATATCAATGCCTCAACCTCGAGTCTAACGGTCGATCAGCAAGGCTTTGTTCAGATTCCTCTAATAGGTCGTATTAAAGCCAGCGGCATGAGTGTCCCGCAATTCACCGCAAACCTACGCGGGCAGTTGCAACGCTATCTCAAATATTCAGACCCACAAGTCAAAGTTATCGACTATCGCGGCAATACATTTATTATTGATGGGGAAGTCACTAAAGCGGGCGAATTCAATATCACCGATGCCCCCGTGTCCCTTTATAGCGCCATTTCTATGGCAGGCGGCGTAACCGATACCGGAGATTCAAACAACATCGTATTGAATCGTCGCGGGGCAAGTTACAGCATAAACCTCCAATCACTTCGGCAAATAGGCTCATCGGCCAACCAAATTTATGTACAAAATGGCGACTCAATCCATATCAATACCCTAGACATTAATAAAGTATATGTCTTAGGTGAGTTTGGACGAGTCGCGCCTGTTCCTATTCTCGAGCAAGGATTGAATTTGGCTCAAGTATTGGGGGAGTCTGCCGGTCTTAACGCCAATACCGCCAACGCGGCCAAAGTATACGTCGTCCGTGACAATCCTGGCTATCCGCGTACCAACATCTATTATGTGGATATGCAAACGATTACCAGCTTTCCATTAGCCAATCGTTTTGAGATGCGGCCCAATGACATTGTATATGTGGATCCGACCGGGTTAACCCGTTGGAACCGTGTGCTTAGTTCGCTATTACCTTCTACTTCTGCAATTAGATCCTTTTCAAGTCTATAAATAGACCTATGTATTATGAGTTATGTATTATGAGTTTTAATAATATCTTAGTGGTTTGCGTGGGCAATATCTGTCGTAGTCCAATCGCTGCGGCACTCTTGATGAAGCATTATCCGCAAAAGAATATTGATTCTGCTGGTTTGTCGGCAGTCGTCGGTCATGCTGCTGATTCAAAAGCGCAAGAGGTGATGACAGCCCGCAGTATAGATATGTCTGACCATATCGCTAAGCAGATCAACGAAGAGTTAGTGATGACAGCCGATCTAATATTTACTATGTCAGAGAGCCAAACCAAATGGATCGAAGATCGCTGGCCGCATTGCCGCGGTAAAACCTTTAGGATTGGCCATTGGATTGACAAAGATATTGCCGACCCTTATCAGCATGATAAATCAGCATTTGAGACTGCCGAAAAAGATATCGTTGATAGTCTTGAGCGGTGGACGGATAAAATTAGCTAAACGACTACCATTAAGTGATGAATATATAGTTATGAATACAGATGCGAATAACCTATCGAAGCCTGCGGCAGAAAATAATAATGATATTGATTTATTAGCTTTGTTATCGGTATTTTTACGTGGCTGGAAAGTCATCGTCTTTTTTGCTGTATTGGGTTTACTTATAGGTGTGCTATATAGCCGCTATGAGAGTCCTGTTTTTAAGGCAGATGCGCTGATACAGATTGAGGCACAGTCACAAGGCGTATCATCAGCACTAGGTTCAAGTGATTTGGTATCAACGAGTGCCGGTCCGGCTCAGACAGAAGCCGTGCTGATAAAAACACGCATGGTACTAGAGCCCGTCGTTGATTTGCTACACTTGGATATTCGGTTGAGCGATCCTACCGTCGACGATTTAGATAGAATAAAAAATAACCGTACTAACACTCAACTCAATACCTCTGAGGGGGTAATGTTAGAGACTGAAGACGGTCAAGCGCAAGTCAGTCAATTTGAGGTCTCGCAAGACTATTTGAATCAGACTTTTACCTTAGTGAGAACCAGTACTGGATTTACCCTCAGTAATGGCCTTGATGACTTTAAGGGACAGCTGAATCAACCACAGCGCTTTAGAGGCTCAAACGGTGTCATCCAAATCACAGTGAATGACTTACCAACTAACAACCACCCTATCAATATTGCTAAACAGTCAGTACAGAATACTACAAATGCTATAAGCGGGGCTTTGACTGTAGCAGAAATCGGTACTACGAGTGTTATTCAGCTATCACTTATTGGTTCAAACCAACAGCAAATAACTTTAATACTAAGACATATCGTTCTGTCTTATGTTGATCAGAACCAATCTCGAGGCTCTGAGGAAACCACTAAAACTATCAAATTTATGGAAACGCAGATACCTTTATTAAAGCAAAAGCTTGAAGATTCTGAAGCAGTCTTTAATAATTTCCGTGAAAAATCAGGCACAATCAATATTGATCAAGAAGCTAGCATTTTAGTGGCAGAGAACTCTCAGATTGACTCTCAACTTAATGAGCTAAAACTCAAAAAAGCAGATTTGACCACTTACTATACAGAAGAGCATCCACTAGTCATCCAAATAAATGATCAAATTGCAGTCCTAAATAACAGAATACAAGAAATAGAAGATAGAGTGGCAGGTTTACCTGAAATACAAAGAGAGTTTTTAAGATTATCAGAAGATACAGGCATTAATAGAGAAATTTATCTCACCATGCTAAAAAATTATCAACAGCTAAAAATTGTCAAAGCAGGTCAAATTGGTTACGCCCGTATTATTGACATGCCCATCAGTACCTATAGGACAATTGCCCCTAAGAAGCAACTGATCATAATGATAGCGACTTTATCTGGGATAATGCTAGGACTAGTGTTAGTATTCCTTAAAAGCTTGCTCAGAAATACGGTCAAAGACCCTGATCGTTTAGAAGCGAAAACGGGTGTACCCGTTATTGCGACGGTTCCTCGCTCCCCAACACTGTCACGGCTGTCGAAAGGTAAGGCGCCAAGTCGGTTATTGGCTTATGTAGATCATAATAGCTTGAGCTATGAGGCTATTAAGAGCCTAAGAACGCATCTAATGTTCGGCATGCCAACAGAAGGCAAGGCCGGTCAGCGTGCTAGAGTCATACTTATTTCAGGCGAAAGCCCAGGTGTCGGTAAATCGTTTATCTCTGCTAATTTAACAGAGGTATTCGCACAACTCGATAAAAAAGTCTTAATAATAGATGCGGATATGCGTTTAGGGGAGCTGCATAAGATGTTTACAGTAGAAAATAATACGGGGCTAGCAGATTATTTATCACAGAATAATAATGATGCGCAAGCAGATAACACGTTAGCCAACTTTATTCATCCTACTACTACGGATCATATTGACTTTATGCCTAGAGGAGAATATCCACATAACCCATCTTCCTTGTTGGCTGGCGAAAAGTTTGCGAGTTTAATGACTGAGCTGAACGCTCATTATGATTATATTATAGTCGATTCTCCGCCCGTGTTAGCAGCTTCAGATGCCGTGATGCTGTCACAATATGCGGATAAAGTGCTAATGGTGACTCGATATAACAAATCGATAGAACGGCAGTTAGTCTATGCTATCAAACAGCTGACGAAAGCCCATGTGCAAGTTGATGGTATCGTTCTTAATGACGTACAACAAGGCGTTATGGACAAATATAGTTATCACTATAGTTATGCTTATGGCAATAATAAGTAGCTGTTGCATCGATTAGTAACTATTACATTAATTGGTAGTATTTTTCAACAGGACAATATTTAAAAGGGCACTATGATAAATATTAGTAATATTAAGATAGCTGTGATTGGTCTGGGCTATGTGGGTCTACCGCTCGCTGTTGAGTTTGGTAAGAACCATTCAGTCATTGGTTTTGATATTAATACTAACCGAATCAATAATTTAAAGTCGGGTACAGATCATACGCTTGAAGTCAGTAATGAAGAGCTAGCAGAAGCCACACAGTTGAGCTATAGCTCGGATATTGCAGCGCTCAAAGACTGTAACTTTTTTATTGTGACTGTTCCTACTCCTATCGATGATTATAAGCAGCCCGATTTGACGCCATTAATAAAGGCGTCGACTGCTATCGGGAGTCTACTCAAAAAAGACGATATTGTAGTCTATGAATCGACGGTTTATCCTGGTGCCACTGAAGAAGTCTGTATCCCTGTATTAGAGACAGTCTCTGGATTAATTTTCAATCAAGACTTTTATGCGGGCTACAGCCCTGAGCGTATTAATCCCGGTGACAAAGAGCACCGCGTTACTAATATTCTGAAGGTGACTGCAGGCTCTACCCCAGAAATCGCAGATTTTGTCGATGAAGTATACAACCTTATTATTACCGCAGGGACACATAAAGCACCCAGTATTAAGGTAGCAGAAGCGGCAAAAGTCATTGAAAATACACAAAGAGATGTTAATATTGCGCTAATCAATGAGTTAGCCGTTATCTTTAATAAGATGAATATAGATACCGAAGCGGTGTTAGAAGCTGCAGGTACAAAATGGAATTTTTTGCCATTCCGCCCCGGACTAGTGGGTGGTCATTGTATCGGGGTCGATCCTTATTATTTGACTCATAAAGCACAGGCCATCGGCTATAACCCAGAGATTATTCTCGCTGGACGTCGCTTGAATGACAGCATGGGTGAGTACGTCGTCACCCAACTGGTCAAAACGATGATAAAGAAGCGGATTCAAGTCGAAGGCGCGAAAGTATTGATACTTGGGCTTAGCTTTAAAGAAAACTGTCCAGATGTCCGTAATACTAAAGTAATCGATATCGTGAATGAGTTACAAGAATATAATATTGAAGTCGATGTTTATGACCCTTGGGTGAATACGGCTGAGGCCCAGCGCGAATACAACATCACTCCCGTAAGTGAACCAGTAGCGAATTGTTATGACGGCATCATCTTAGCCGTTGCCCATCAAGAGTTTGTCCAAATGGGAATAGACAACATTCGTGCCCTTGGCAAAGACGAGCATGTCCTCTATGATCTAAAATATGTCTTTACTAAAGATGAGACTGATATCCGACTATAAATATCTAGTTCATACGCGACTCTCAAATTAATATGGGCTATCGTAGGCTGGCGCTTTTAGCCCAGTCAATCGTAACAATTTGCCAAAAACGCTGGGCTAAAGCCACAGCCTACGCCAAAAATTATGATAGTTGAGAGTGGGGTAGTCCATATAATAAGCAATTAGGAAAATCAGAATGACACAGACAGCTTATGAACAAATCAAGCAAACACTGTTAAATGAGCCAAAAACCTGGCTCGTCACTGGGGTAGCAGGATTTATAGGGTCGAACTTACTTGAGACTTTATTACTGCTTAACCAAAAGGTAGTGGGTTTAGATAATTTCGCTACCGGCTTTCAACATAATTTAGATGAAGTCCAAAGCTTAGTGAGCGCGCAACAATGGCAAGGCTTTACTTTTATAGAAGGCGATATTCGTAACCTTGAAGATTGCCAAGCGGCGTGTACTGGTGTGGACTATGTGTTGCATCAGGCGGCATTAGGTTCAGTACCGCGCTCTATTGCCGATCCCATCGCTACCAATGATACTAATATTAGTGGTTATTTGAATATGCTGGTTGCAGCGCGTGATGCACACGTATCCAGCTTCACCTATGCCGCCAGCAGTTCAACCTATGGTGATCATCCTGCGTTGCCAAAAGTCGAAGATGCCATTGGCAATCCGCTATCGCCCTATGCCGTCACTAAGTACGTGAACGAGCTATATGCCGATGTGTTTGCTCGCACTTATGACTTTAATACGATTGGTTTGCGCTATTTTAATATTTTTGGTAAACGCCAAACCCCTGATGGCGCTTATGCCGCAGTGATTCCTAAGTGGACGGCTGCTATGATTCAGGATGATAACGTCTTTGTTAATGGCGATGGGGACACCAGTCGAGATTTCAATTTTATTGAAAACGCGGTGCAGGCCAATATTTTGGCAGCGACTGCAAATAGTGACGCCAAAAACCAAGTATATAACGTGGCAGTCGGTGGTCGTACCACTCTCAATACGTTATTTACCGCCTTAAAAGAAAGTCTAAATGAAAATGGTGTGAGCTATAACCAAGACCCTGTCTATCAGGACTTTCGTGCTGGGGATGTACGACATAGCCAAGCAGATATCAGCAAAATTAAAACGAAGTTAGGATATGATCCGCAGTTTGATATTATCCAAGGAATTCAGAAAGCAATGCCTTGGTATGTTAAGTTTTTAGGTTGATTTTGATAGTGAGATTTATATGTTTAAAATGATTAGGCAGCTTTTCTCATTGCTTTCAGCCCAGCAAGTAAAACAGTTTTATATTCTGCAAGTTCTTGTAGTGGTTATGGCTTTTACTGAGTTGTTAGGTATTGCGTCTATAGCGCCCTTTATGGCTCTAGTCGGTGACATTTCTATACTAGAAAAAAGTAATGTCTTTGCAGAATTATACCAAATATCTGGCCTAACAGACCCTATGGATTTTGTGTTTTATACTGGGTTACTGGTACTTTTAGCCCTAACAGTTTCTACCCTAGTTTCTATGTTTACGATTTGGAAATTAGCACTTTACGGTACTAGTGTAGGCGTTGAAATTGCGGATCGTCTCTATGCTTATTATATGCAAGAAGACTGGCAGTTTCATGCCAGTGGTAGTAGCGCCCAGTTAACCAAGCAGGTATCTACAGAAGCCATGCGTATAACGGGTGGAATAATACAACCACTGATGCAAATGAATGCAAAAGTAGTTTTAGCTGTCCTCATATCTGTCAGTATCTTAATTTATAACCCTGTCATAGCGATAGTGGGTTTACTCATATTTGCTTTAGCGTATTTCTTACTTTATAAACTTGTGCGCAAAAAATTAGTCTCTAATGGTCAAAAGATATCTCAAGTTTCTACTGCTCGCTTTAGACTAATGAATGAAGGGTTTGGCGGTATTAAGGATGTCTTGCTGCTTAACCGTAGCCATGACTTTGTTAAGCGTTTTGAAGAAAGTGGCACGATTTATGCTCGTGCTTTAGGATTAAATGCAGGTATTAGTCAAGTCCCCCGCTACTTTATGGAGCTGATAGCCTTTGGTAGCATGATTGGATTGGTACTACTACTGATTCAATGGCATGAAGGTAATCTAGGGGCAGTACTACCCATTTTAGCCGTTTATGCTCTAGCAGCATTCAAATTACTGCCTGCCTTACAACAAATCTATTCTAGTCTTGCTCAAATTAAGGGTAATTTAGCGGCGTTTGAAGCCGTTAAAGGAGACTTAGAGCGCTCAATTGATAACCAGAAATCTATTACCAAAGAAACGCTACCAATACGAACAGAGTTAAAAAAACAAATTACTTTAAGTAATATACAGTTTAGTTATCCTGGCAAACCAAAACCTGCTGTGAATGGTGTCACTATGACTATTCCTGCTAATAGCGTGGTCGGTTTAGTAGGATCGACTGGTTCTGGCAAGTCCACGTTAATAGACTTATTGCTTGGTTTGCTAACACCACAAAGTGGTCATCTATATATTGATGATACTTGCATTACTACTGAAAACAAACGCGCTTGGCAAAATACCTTAGGCTTTGTCCCCCAAAGTATTTTTTTAAGTGAAGGGACTATCGCTGAAAATATTGCTTTTGGTTTACCTGCTGCAGATATTGATCTAGAGCAAGTAAACAAAACACTCAAACTTGCTCATTTAACTGAATTAGTGGAACAACTCCCTGATGGCGTAAACACAAAAGTAGGTGAGCGTGGTGTACAGCTGTCTGGTGGCCAACGGCAACGTATTGGTATTGCTCGAGCGCTTTATCATGAAGCTGATATTCTGGTATTTGACGAAGCCACAAGTGCCCTAGATGGTATTACAGAAAAAATAATCATGGATGCTATACACGACTTTAGTGGTCAAAAAACGATAGTCATGATCGCTCATCGTCTAAAAACGGTACAGAAATGTGACATTATTTATTTAATGGAACAAGGTAAAATAATTGACCAAGGTACTTACCAAGAACTATTGGAAAAGAATGTCCAGTTTAAAGAAATGGCAGATCATGCTTAATAGATGCAATCTAGGAACTCAAATGAAAATTATTGTTACAGGTGGTGCAGGCTTTATTGGGTCTGCTGTTATACGCCACATTATTAATGAGACCCAAGACAGCGTTATTAATCTTGATAAGTTGACCTATGCTGGTAATCTGGAGTCGCTTATTAGTGTAAGTGACAGTCAACGTTATGCTTTCGAGCAAGTGGATATTTGTAATGCAGACGAACTCAATCGCGTATTTGCGGAGCACCAGCCCGATGCAGTTATGCACCTTGCGGCCGAATCCCATGTCGACCGCTCCATTGATGGCCCAGATGAGTTTATTCAAACCAATATTGTTGGTACCTATACGCTGTTAGAAGCTGCTCGCAGTTATTGGAATGGTCTAGATACTGAACGTAGACAAGCTTTCCGCTTTCACCATATTAGTACTGATGAAGTTTATGGGGATCTGCCACACCCCTGTGATCAAGAAGATGCAGCTAAGCATCTGTTTCTAGAAACTACCGCCTACCAGCCCAGTAGTCCTTATTCAGCTAGTAAGGCCAGCTCTGATCATTTGGTGAGAGCTTGGCTACGTACTTACGGCTTTCCAACAATTATTACTAACTGCTCCAACAACTACGGCCCTTATCACTTTCCAGAAAAGCTGGTGCCACTGGTTATTTTAAATGCTTTAGAATGTAAGCCGTTACCAATTTACGGTAAAGGCGATCAAATTCGTGATTGGTTATATGTAGAAGATCATGCTCGTGCATTGTATAAAGTGGCTACTGAAGGCCGCGTAGGTGAGACTTATAATATTGGCGGTCATAACGAAAAGCAAAATCTTGAGGTGGTACAAACTATTTGTAAGATTCTCGATGAATTGGTACCCTCTATTAGCAGTTACGAGTCACTAATTACATACGTGATTGACCGCCCTGGCCACGACCGTCGTTATGCAATCGATGCCAGTAAAATAGAAAAAGAATTAGGCTGGAGTCCTCAAGAAACATTTGAGTCTGGTATACGTAAGACCATACAGTGGTACTTAGATAATAAAAAATGGTGTCAGAACGTACAAGATGGCAGCTATCAGCGTGAACGTTTAGGTAGTGGCGAATGAGAATACTGCTGTTGGGTAAAAACGGGCAGCTAGGCTGGGAATTGCAACGCTCACTTGTGCCTTTAGGTAAGTTGATTGTGCTTGATCGTTTAGGTCAGCAGGGACTATGTGGTGATCTAACTAACTTAGATGGTCTGCGTAAGACAATAACTGCTTTAAAGCCAGATGTCATAGTTAATGCTGCAGCTTATACAGCAGTTGATAAAGCAGAGAGCGAGCCTGCGCTTGCGCAACTGATTAATACACAAGCGGTAGAAGTGATAGCGCTAGAGGCGTTTAAAATAGGCGCTTGGCTGGTGCATTATTCAACTGATTATGTGTTTAATGGGTCTGGTAGTGAGCCTTGGCATGAAAATGACGAGCCTAAACCATTAAGCCAGTATGGTAAGACTAAGTTAACCGGTGAGCAAGCTATTCAGAATAGTGGGTGTAAGCACTTGATATTTCGTACAAGTTGGGTGTACAGCAGTAGAGGCAATAACTTTGCTCAAACAATGCTACGTCTGGCCAGCGAGCGTAAAACACTATCTGTTATTAATGACCAGGTTGGAACACCTACCAGTGCCGCTTTGCTAGCAGACTGTACTGCTCATGCATTATGGCAAGCTATTCAAAATCCGCAGCTTACAGGTTTATACCACCTAGCGGCTAGCGGGCACACCACATGGTATGAATATGCAAGCTTAGTTATTGATCATGCTCGAACTATGGGCAAAGAATTACTGGTAAACGAGATAAAACCAATAACTACCTTAGAGTACCCTACTGCTGCAAAACGGCCACTCAATTCAAGACTTGATACTACCAAGTTTTGTGATAGCTTTAATTTAGCGTTACCTGAGTGGCAGCAGGGTGTGATTAGAATGCTTGATGAAACTATTAAAAATTAGGAGAGTGATATGGCACAACGTAAAGGAATTATTTTAGCTGGCGGTTCTGGCACTCGTTTACACCCTATTACCATGGGTGTCTCTAAACAGTTATTACCGATTTACGATAAGCCGATGATTTACTATCCGTTATCAGTATTGATGCTAGCAGATATTCAAGATATCTTGTTAATTTCAACACCCGAAGATTTACCCAATTTTAAAAAAATGCTCGGTGATGGCAGCCAATTTGGTATTAACTTGCAGTACGCAGAGCAACCTAGTCCCGATGGATTGGCTCAAGCGTTTATTATTGGTGAGGAATTTATCGGTGATAATAATTGTTGTCTAGTTTTAGGTGACAATATTTTTTATGGGCAAAGCTTCTCACAAAGACTTAAAGCAGCAGCTGCTCAGGAGCAAGGTGCTACCGTATTTGGTTATCACGTGGCTGATCCAGAACGCTTTGGTGTAGTTGATTTTGATGCTAACGGTACAGCACTTAGTATCGAGGAAAAACCAGTTCAGCCCAAATCAAATTACGCGGTTACTGGGTTATATTTCTACGATAACCGTGTGATTGAGATTGCTAAGTCTTTGTCACCTTCTCATCGTGGTGAGCTAGAGATTACTGATATCAATCAGCGTTACCTAGAAGATGAGCAGCTACAGGTTGAGCTACTAGGCCGTGGTTTTGCTTGGTTAGACACTGGTACTCATGAGTCCTTATTGGAAGCAGGTCATTTTGTGCATACTATTGAGCAGCGTCAAGGTTTGAAGGTCGCTTGTTTAGAAGAAATCGCATGGAATAATAATTGGATATCTAACGATACTCTTCGTGTCCAAGCTGAAAAATTCAAAAAGACAGGCTATGGCCAGTATCTCTTTAATCTGCTTGATGAGGTAAAGAAGTGAAGTTAACGCAAACTGCTATTCCTGATGTGGTATTGATCGAGCCAACTGTCTTTACTGATGAGCGTGGCTGGTTTATGGAAAGCTTCAATGAACAGTGCTTTCATCAAGAATTGACTAAGCTTGATCTACCAGTTTCTCGTCCTTTTGTGCAGGACAATCATTCCTGCTCAAGCAAGGGTGTATTACGTGGACTACACTATCAATCAGCGCCACATGCACAGGGTAAGCTGGTGCGTGTAACGCAAGGTGCCGCTTTTGATGTGGCTGTAGATATTCGTAAAGATTCACCTACTTTTGGTCAGTGGGTTGGCGCGGAATTAACTAGTGAAAATCAATGTATGTTATGGATACCGGAAGGCTTTGCTCATGGTTTTTTAGCACTGGAAAACGATACGCATTTCCTCTATAAAACTACAGACTATTATTCGAAAGAATCTGAGAGAGCTATTTTTTGGAACGATAAGGACTTGGCAATTAACTGGCCTTCTCATACAGACGTTGATGTTAGCAAAAAAGATCAAGAAGCCTGTTCTTTTGCTCATATAATGCAGGAGCAAACATGAGTCTACTAAAGTTTGTTAATTTCCCTGCGCTCGGTGACGACCGTGGCTCGTTAGTAGCATTAGAAGCTAATCAAACCGTGCCGTTTGATATTCAGCGCGTATACTACATTTTTGGTACTAAAGTTGGTGTGGCTCGCGGCTTCCATGCTCACAAAGATCTTAAACAAGTGGTAGTATGCGTTACTGGCAAGTGCCGTATGATATTAGATAACGGTAAAGAGAAAGTAGAAACATGGCTAGATTCTCCTACGAAAGGTTTATTAATTGATGGTTTGATTTGGCGGGAAATGCACGACTTTAGCGAGGACTGCGTATTACTAGTACTTGCTAGCGAGCATTATGATGAAACTGATTATATTCGTAATTATGATGAATTTTTGGAGATTGTGAATAATGGCTAAAATATTAATTGCTGGGGCTGGTGGAGCACCTTCAGAAGGTGTTATTTTCTCTCTACAGCAAAATCCAAACAACGAAGTGATTGGTATGGGTTCTGAGCCTACAGATCTGGTGTTATCTCAAGCCACAAAAAAGTACTATATCCCTTATGCCAATACATCTGAGTATAAACAGTCATTACTTGATCTTTTAAATAGAGAAAAACCTGATCTTGTACATTTTCAAAATGATTTAGAAATATATCATTCCTCTCTTATTCGAGATGACATATTAGACACAGGTACTAAAATATTTATGCCCGATCATAAGGTCATCGATACTTGCGTCCATAAATACAAATCATACCAAGCCTTTAAAGCTGCAGGTGTGGCAGTGCCAGAAAATATAGAAATCAACACAGAGCAAGATCTAAAAAGAGCGTTTAAAGAGCTTGCTGATCCAACTGGAAAAATTTGGCTAAGAGATAGTGGTATTGGTGGCGGTGGAAAAGGTGCTCTACCAACCAGTGACTACTCTTTGGCAAAGTCATGGATTGATCACTATAAAGGTTGGGGTGAATTCGTAGCAGCAGAAATGCTGACTCCTAATACCGTCACTTGGCTTTCTATATGGCATCAAGGTGAATTAGTAGTTGCACAAACCAGAGCTAGGCAAGGCTGGACACATGGTAATCGATCTATCTCTGGCGTGACAGGTGTAACCAAAGTTGGAGTGACTATTGCAGATGAGCAAGTCACTCAAGTAGCTATAAACAGTGTGAAAGCGGTTTCAGATAAACCACATGGTATCTTTGGCGTAGATATGGCTTATGATAAAGAGGGTATCCCAAACCCAACAGAAATTAATATTTCTCGTTTTTTTACCACAGTACGCTTCTTCACTGAAGCAGGTTTAAATATGCCAGAAATTTTCAAAAATCTTGCTTTGTCTGAAGACTACAAACAACCGAAACGTAAGATTAATCCTTTAGATGAAAACTTACTATGGGTTCGTGGTATGGATACGCAGCCTAGACTCCTTACAGATGAGGCTATCAAAAAAGAGATAGTATTCTTATGAAAATATTACTGACTGGTGCATCAGGATTTATAGGAGGACATCTCCTTCACGCTCTAATCAAAAAATTTGGTAACAACGCTATTATTGCTTTAACGTCCAATGAAATTCCTGATGTTGAGTGCTTAATTTACGAATCCACAAGTGATTTCGGCTTAGATAAAGATTGTTTTGATAATATTACTCATGTTATTCATGCTGGTGCCTTCATACCTAAAGATTCAAAGCAGGCAAACAATATATTTTCGTGTTCTGAAAGTATCGAATATACTAAGCATCTTTTTTCATATGATTTTAAAGAGTTAATAAGATTTATAAATGTTAGTACGGTAGACATATATGCCTCTTCTAATGAGCCCATTTCGGAAAATTCTAACATAGATTCTATTAGTCTTTACGGGTCATCTAAACTATATTGCGAAAAAATGGCAAAAGCTTTTTCTGTGCAAAGAGAAAATAGCTATATGAACTTGCGTATAGGACATGTATATGGACCCGGTGAAGAAAAGTACAAAAAAGTGGTGCCAATCGCTATTGAAAATATCCTAAAAGATAAACCCCTAGAGTTGTGGGGTAAAGGTGATGACTTAAGAAGTTTTATATATATTGAAGATGTGGTTGATTCAATCATAAACTCACTTGAATCTACAGTACAGAATTTAGATATCAATATCGTTTCAGGTAAAGCTATTTCAATCCATGATTTATTGTATACAATTATCGATATCAGTGGCGAAATGGTAGAAGTAAAAAGAATAGAATCAAACCACGAAAAAAGAGACTTAGTTTTTGATAATAGTCTATTGTTGAAAACGCTCTTAAATAAAGAAACAGATTTAATAGATGGTCTGACTAAAGAGTATGACTATATGAAGGCTAAGTATGAAACTGATATTTGACCTTGATGGCACTTTAATTTGTTCAAAAAAAAGACTGCATGAGCTTTTTTGTGATTTGGTGGGCAATAGAGAACTAAGTTTCAATACTTATTGGGAGCTAAAATTTGATCGTAATAGTAATCAAGATATTTTAAGAAATCGATTTGATTATTCTGATGAAAAGGTTGATGTTTTCGTTGCAGATTGGATGAGTAAAATAGAAAGCGATTACTATTTAAATATGGATAGTCCAATAGAAGGATTACAAAATTTCTTACAGGAAGTTGGTAAAAATAATCAGCTTTATGTGTGTACGGCTAGACAGTCCGTATCCCAGGTAACGAAACAGCTTAAAGAATTTTCAGTTTTAGACTTATTTCACGATATCTTTGTAACTGAACAAAAATACTCTAAAATAGAGCTGCTAATCAATAGTGGAATAGTTTTTAGTAGTGACGATTGGTTCATAGGTGATACAGGTCACGATATAAATACAGGTAAGCAATTAGGTGTGCAAACTTGTGCAGTATTAAGTGGCTTTATGTCAGAAGAGGTTCTTAAAACATACCTACCGGATACAATAATAGCTAATACTACTTGTATTTGATAATACCTAATTCACTATGTAATTTATGGAAAACTCAATGATTCCTTTTCTAGATCTCAAAGCTATTAATGCTCAATATCGTGATGAGCTCATAAATGCTTGCACACGCGTCATTGATTCTGGTTGGTATGTACAAGGCACAGAAGTGAATACCTTTGAGCAAGAGTTTGCAGCTTATTGCGGTACCAAGCATGCGATTGGTGTTGCTAATGGGCTTGATGCACTGACGCTTACTCTTCGAGCATGGAAAGAGTTGGGTAAATTAAAAGAAGGTGATGAAGTCATTGTCCCTGCGAATACTTACATTGCTAGTATTCTTGCTATTACCGAAAATCGTTTAGTACCAGTATTAGTTGAACCTGACTTGGCAACATACAACTTGTGCCCAAAGAATACAGTAGCCGCAATTACTAAAAAAACACGTGTAATCCTACCTGTACACTTATATGGGCAGCTAGCTGATATGCCAGCCATTATGGATGTAGCTGAGCGCTATAATCTTTTAGTACTTGAAGATTCGGCCCAAGCGCATGGTGCCAGTATTGACGGTAGAAAAGCAGGCAATTGGGGCGATGCCAGTGGCTTTAGCTTTTACCCAGGTAAGAATTTAGGGGCGTTAGGCGATGCTGGTGCTGTCACTACGAGTGACGATAAGCTGGCTCATACTTTGCGTGCACTGGCGAATTATGGCAGTCATAAAAAATATGAAAACCTATACCAAGGCGTAAATAGTCGTTTAGATGAAATTCAAGCTGCGATGCTGAGTGTAAAGCTACGGCATCTGGATACAGAAATTGTTCATCGCCGTAAAGTTGCTACAGCATATCTTAAAGGTATCAATAACTCAGCAATAATATTACCTAACCAGCCGAACATAGCTCACGTTTGGCACGTTTTTGTAATTCGGTGTGAACAGCGTGAAGCTTTGCAAAAACATTTAGCGGATCAAAGTATTCAGTGCTTGATCCATTACCCTATACCACCGCATCAACAGCAAGCCTATAAAGAGTGGAATACAGAAAGTTATCCAGTTTCCGAAATGATTCATCAGCAAGTTATAAGTTTACCAATAGGGCCTACGATAACAGATGAGCAGGTTGCTGCAGTAATAGCTACGTGTAATAGCTTTAATTAAATAAATACTAATTAAATAATGAATTTTAAGGAAAAGCTCAATGTTAACCAATAAAACCATTCTTATCACCGGCGGCACAGGTTCATTCGGCCATACTTTTGTACCCATGACTTTAGAAAAATATAACCCTAAGAAAATAATCATCTTTTCACGTGATGAGATGAAGCAATGGGAAATGGCAAAAAAGTTTGAAGGCGATGATCGTGTACGCTTTTTTATTGGTGATGTCCGTGATAAAGACCGCCTGTATCGTGCCCTAGATGGCGTAGATTATGTCGTACATGCGGCAGCTACTAAGATTGTCCCGACTGCTGAATACAATCCCTTTGAGTGTATAAAAACCAACGTCAATGGTGCGATGAACTTAATTGACGCTTGTATTGATAAAGGTGTCAAAGGTGTCGTAGCGCTATCTACTGATAAAGCCAGTAGCCCAATTAATCTTTATGGTGCTTCTAAGCTTGCCTCTGACAAATTATTCGTAGCGGGTAACTCTTACTCTGGTGAGCATGGATCCAAGTTCTCAGTAGTACGTTATGGTAACGTCATGGGATCTCGTGGATCAGTCATTCCATTCTTCATGTCTATAAAGGATAAAGGGGTATTGCCAATTACAGATGACCGCATGACTCGCTTTATGATTTCATTAGAAGATGGTGTCAAATTGGTTTGGCATGCATTCGATGATATGATTGGTGGTGAGATTTACGTCAAAAAAATACCCTCGATGAAAATGACTGATTTAGCTCACGTGGTCGCACCAGAAGCGAAACAGGAAGTCATAGGTATTCGACCCGGCGAAAAACTGCATGAGCAAATGATTAGTGCTGAAGATGCCTACTATACTTATGAGTATCCAGAGCACTTTAAGATTTTACCTACCATCAATAAATGGGCAACCGATCCAGCCCGCATCAAAGATGGCAAGCGAGTGCCTGAGGGTTTTGTGTATTCAAGTGATAACAACCCAGAGTGGATGAGTAACGCTGATCTGCAAGAATGGATTGATATCAACCGTGAAAAAATCGGGAGTATCTAAATGATCCCCTATGGCCGCCAAGATATAAATCAGCAAGACATTGATGCTGTAATTGATGTTCTGAAATCCGATTTTTTGACTCAAGGACCTCAAGTTCCTTTGTTTGAGCAAGCTGTGATGAATGCTTGTGGCGCTCATTACGCAGTAGCGGTTAATAGTGCAACATCTGCATTGCATATTGCTTGTCTTGCATTGGGCTTAGGGGAGGACGATTGGCTCTGGACGACGCCTAATACTTTTGTCGCTTCAGCAAACTGTGGATTGTATTGTGGTGCGCAGGTTGATTTTGTGGATATTGATCCTCGTACGTATAATCTATGTGCAAAAGAGCTAGAGAAAAAACTAATTGCTGCAGAAAAAGTGGGGACATTACCTAAAGTAGTAGTTCCTGTACATTTCAGTGGTCAGCCGTGTGACATGCAGGCAATAAATGCTCTAGCACAAAAGTACGGTTTTAAAGTCGTTGAAGATGCTTCACATGCGATTGGTGGCAAATATCAAGGTGAGCCTATTGGTAATTGTCATTATAGTGATATTACGGTATTTAGTTTTCACCCCGTGAAAATAGTCACTACCGCTGAAGGTGGTATGGCAACGACAAATAGCCCAGAGCTGGCACAGAAATTAGACTTGCTGCGCAGCCATGGTATTACCCGTGATGCAGATCTAATGACCAAACCTATGGACGGTCCTTGGTATTACCAGCAAGTTGATTTGGGTTTTAACTACCGCATGACAGACTTGCAAGCTGCTTTGGGTGTGTCGCAAATGCAGCGTTTAGAGGCTTTTGTTGCCAAACGTCATGAATTAGCACAGCGTTATGATACCTTGCTTAAAGACTTGCCTGTCACCTTACCTTGGCAACATCCAGACAGCTATTCAGGTCTGCATTTATATGTGATTCGGTTGCCATTAGATAAAATTAATAAAACCCATCTTGAGATTTTTGAAGGACTACGTGAAGCTGGGATTTTAGTTAATTTGCATTATATCCCTGTGCATATGCAGCCTTATTATCAAGAAATGGGTTTTGAAGTAGGGCAGTTTCCGCAGGCAGAGCAGTATTACCGTGAGGCTATTAGTATCCCAATGTTTCCAACGATGACTGAAGTACAGCAAAACACAGTAGTTGCTGTACTTAAAGAGTTATTACTGTGAAAATTGCTGTGATTCCAGCTCGAGGTGGTAGCAAGCGTATCCCCCGTAAAAACATTAAAGAGTTTTGTGGTAAGCCTATGATTGCCTATTCAATTGAGGCGGCGCTGCAATCTGATTGCTTTGATAAGGTCATTGTCTCTACAGACGATATGGAGATTGCAGAGATTGCTACAAAATACGGTGCTGAAGTACCCTTTGTGCGCCCAGTAGAACTCTCTGATGACTACTCAGGCACTATTCCTGTTATTCGTCATGCTATTGAATGGTTTGTGCAACAGGGGATTGATCCGCAGCTGGTGTGTTGTTTGTACGCCACGGCTCCTTTTGTGACTCCTGAGTATTTACAGCAAGGTTTGCAGCAACTTAAAAAGACAGACGCTGCTTATGCCTTTACAGTAACCAGTTATGCTTTTCCTATTCAGAGAGCGATCAAGATTCATCCTGAAATAGGAATGGAAATGTTTAATCCAGAAAGCTTTAATACTCGTTCTCAAGATCTAGAAGAGGCTTGGCATGACGCAGGTCAATTCTACTGGGGTAAAGTGGATGCTTGGTTAACAGAAAAAACTATTTTTGGTTCTGAATCTAGCCCTATTGTTTTGCCAAGACACCAAGTGCAAGATATCGACACACCTGAGGACTGGGAACGCGCCGAATGGCTATTCAAAGCAATGCAAGCGTGAATGTTGTCTTCCGCTGCGATGCCTCTCTCCAGATAGGCACGGGGCATGTAATGCGTTGCCTCACTTTAGCTGATGCATTATCGGAACAAGGTGCCGAGTGTCACTTTATTTGCCGTGAACATAGAGGCCACTTGCTTGATGTCATTCAACAGCGAGGTCATCAGACTTATAGTCTGCCTGTTGAAAGTGGGTCACAATATCAAGAGAAAAAAGAGTCAGAACTCGCTCACGCAGAATGGTTAGGCTCTACACAACAACAAGACGCTGACCTTTGTAGCACTTTGCTTCAAGTACTGCAGACTGACTGGCTCATCGTTGATCACTATGCGTTAGATGTACATTGGGAAAAAAGACTTCGCTCGTATTGTAAAAAACTAATGGTGATTGATGATTTAGCTGATCGACAGCATGATTGCGATATATTACTTGATCAAACATTTGGCCGTGATCCACAGAATTATGTTCAATGGGTTCCTAGAAATTGTAAGCTGTTATGTGGCGCTAATTACGCTTTGCTACGCCCTGAGTTTTCACAGTGGCGTGAATACAGTATCAAGCGTCGTGAAAAAGGTCAGCTTGAGCATCTCCTTATAAATTTGGGGGGTGTTGATAAAGACAATGTAACAACGAAAATACTTAAGGGACTTGAAGATAGTGCCCTACCTGATTACTGCAAAATTACTGTGGTTATGGGTTCAACAGCACCATGCGTTGACGTCGTGCGAGAGCAAGCAATCTTGATGCCGTGGCCAACTGAAGTAAAAACAGGTGTGAGCAATATGGCTGAGCTAATGGCCAAGAGTGATTTGGCAATTGGGGCAGCAGGTTCAACTTCATGGGAAAGATGCTGTTTAGGGCTTCCGACTATTATGGTGGTGTTAGCTGATAATCAAAGTGTCATTGCTAAAGCCTTAGAGCGCGCTGAGGCTGCGTCCTTACTTGATCTCACTTCATTGGAAACTCAGCCGTTGGCTTTTAAACAGTATTTAAGTTCTAGAATACTAGAAAAAATGAGTACATCAGCTCGTGCAGTTTCTGATGGCCTAGGCGCATTGCGCGTTATTAAAACCTTAACTCAACGAGCGTAACCATGCGTATTAGTTTTTTATGTAGTGATCAGCAGCACCCAGTCAACGATTACCTGAATAAATGGATTGAACAGCAGCGTGGAATACATCAGATAGAACTAGTAAGAAAGAGAAGTGAGCTATCAGGCGGCGATATATTGTTTTTGATTTCTTGTTCAGAAATCATTGGAAGTGAAGATCGCGCTGCTTATCACAGCTGCTTAGTATTGCATGCAAGTGATTTACCGTTAGGTAGAGGCTGGAGTCCTCATATATGGCAGATTCTCGAAGGTGAGAAAGAGCTCACACTTAGTTTGTTAGAAGCTGAAGATAAAGTTGATAGTGGTCGTATATGGAAAAAAATAAAATTTCAAGTTCCTAAACATGCACTTTGGAATGAGATAAATAAAAAATTATTCGAAAAAGAAATTGAACTTATAGATTTAGTAGTTAATCAGTTCGAGAAGATTTTACCTGAATCGCAAGATTTAAGTGTAACAGCTACTTACTATCCTCGTCGCACGCCACTTGATAGTAAAATTGACCCATTACAAAGTATTGCAAGTCAGTTTGATAAAATTCGAGTTTGTGATCCTCAACGATTTCCTGCCTTTTTTGAAATACAAGGCAAAAAATATAAAGTTATTCTGGAGAAGATTAATGACTAATCACATAAATATTGATGGCCGTGAAATTGGCAGTGACTTTGCACCTTATATCATTGCTGAAATGTCAGCTAATCATAATGGCGACTTGAATGTTGCTTTACGCATTATTGAAGAAGCTAAACGTGCAGGTGCTGACGCAATTAAGATTCAGACTTATCGTCCTGATACCATTACTCTCAAATCAGACTTACCAGATTTTCAGATTACTGATGGATTATGGACTGGGCGTACTTTATATGATTTGTACGAGTGGGCACATACTCCTTGGGAATGGCATAAATCTCTTTTTGAGCATGCTCGTAAACTTGGTATTACCATTTTTAGTTCTCCCTTTGATAATACGGCGGTTGACCTCTTAGAAGAGCTTAATGCGCCTGCTTATAAAATAGCTTCTTTTGAAGCTGTTGATTTGCCACTGATTAAGTATGTTGCTAGTACTGGTAAGCCAATGATTATTTCTACTGGTATGGCCGATGCTGAAGAAATTCAAGAAGCAATCAATGCAGCGCGCGAAGGGGGCTGTAAAGAGTTAGCAATCTTACATTGTGTGAGTGGCTATCCTGCACCAGCTGAAGATTATAATCTGCGCACCATTACAGACATAAAGACGCGTTTTGGTTTGGTCACAGGGTTGTCTGATCATACTCTAGACAATACGACAGCTATAACTAGTATTGCGCTTGGTGCTTCTATTATAGAGAAGCACTTTACGCTTGATCGTAATGGTGGAGGACCTGATGATAGCTTTTCATTAGAGCCAGCAGGTTTGACGGCATTATGCCGAGATAGCAAAACAGCTTGGCATGCGCTCGGTCAAGTTGATTACGGACGTAAATCTAGTGAGCAGAGTAATATTAAGTTTCGACGCTCTCTATATTTTGTGAAGGATATGCAAGCAGGTGATATAATCACTGAGGATTCAGTACGTAGTGTTAGGCCTGGATTTGGTTTGGCTCCTAAGTATCTTGATGAGGTCATCGGTAGAAAAATAAAGAAGTCTATCAAAGCCAATACGGCTGTAACGCTTGATTTAATGGGTTAATAATAGGTCTGGTTTTTTATCGATTGATTTTTTGTATTAACATGTGGGGTTACGTTGAATATAAATACTTTAAGTGATTATAGATTTTTTTACGGTTCATCAAGTCGAAAAGGCGTTAGTCATATATTTAACGAATATATGGGTTTTGATAAATATAACCCTGTACCTGTTGGTGTGTCGCACGGAGTAGGTTTTGAGCATTGTTATTAATTGATGGATGTTTATTCTGCTGAACCTATCTATTGGGCTTATAACGAGGAAATGCGAGAGGTGCCTCATACCCGGAGCTTGCAACATATAGAATTACTAGCTAAGCATCGAGGTTATTCTGTTGGCATTCATGCAGCTGAAGCTTTTATGTTAGTCAGAGAGATATATTAGAAAACTTGACAAAGGATAAAAATTTATTGTGAAAATAAAAAATGCTATTGTGATGGCTACCTCATCAGGTTGCGAGTGTGATACTTGGATGTTGGTAATGTCGAGTCTAAAAGAAAAGGTAGGAATCCATCCTCGGTATTTTATTTACTATGATGAAGAAAAATTAAAGCAGGGTAAAAGTGACTTTTTGTCCAAAGTCGGCAATGATGTTTTTTTCCATAGTGAACTAGATAATTATAAAGGTAAAGGATACTGTAAATATAAGAAAAATAATGTCTTAGATAATGATTTACTTGATTTTATTTCAAGTTATGAGTTAATAGCCTTAAAAATGATGGATAGGTTTGATCCACTATCTAATGCGTTTACTTTTACTAATAGGCAATATTATTTTCGTGAATTAGTATTAAGATGGCTAGATATAATTGATGAATTGGATCTGGAAATATTTATTAGTCCTGATGTACCGCACAGAGTAAGTGACTATGCGCTTTATGTTGCCTGTATTGTTAAAAAAATAGAGTTTATTTTCTTCGATTTAACTCCCTTTGGTGATGCATCACTTATTAATGACTCTATAGAAGAATATCAGTCAGATGCGTTTACTTTAGAAAGTAGTTGCAAGACAAACAAAAATAATGATTTGATAGTTAGTAAGTTAAATGACTTTAGAGGTATAAAAGATAATTATAAGTTATGGTATATGGAAGAGCAGTCTAAAAAGGCGTCTATAAGTACTCATAGCAAATTTTCTCGACGAATAGGTGGTTTTATAAGAAGAGGAAGAATACTTCAACCTGTTTCTGTATTTAATACTTTTTTTGTGAAAGAAATATGGAGTTATTACGTTAAACCACATTCTATGCCGTACAATTCTGAATTTAAAGTGATGGAAAAAAGAACTATTGATTTGAAAACTTCCAAAGATTCTAAGAGTTATTTATCTATTTATAATAAGTTAGTAACTGATATAGATATAATAAAAACAAAGTATGTTGTCTTTGCTCTTCATTATCAGCCTGAAGCAACAACCTCTCCTAATGGTGGTGTATTTGTAGACCAGTTGTTAGTTATAGAGATGCTTGATCGATTATTACCTTTAGATGTTGTTATCTTAGTCAAAGAGCATAAATCACAGTTTTTTGGTGTTTTAGAGTCTGCAAGTGCTGGCCGTTCAAAGGTTTTTTATGATCGCCTTTCTCAATTTTCAGAGCGGGTTAAAATTGTTTCTTTAGACTTGAATTCTTTTGATTTGATAGACAATGCGGAAGCTGTTGTTACGGTTACGGGTACAATAGGAATCGAAAGCCTTGCCAGAGGTAAGCCAGTATTTTGCTTCGGGCGAACCTGGTATCAAAATTTTAAAGGCGCATTTCCTATAAGAAACAAAAACGACTTAGTGGCTGCATGGTCAAAAATAAATGAAAGTGACTTTGCTATTTCCGAAGAAGATGTAGATAAATATGTAGATAAAGTTTCTAATTACTTTGTCTGGGGCTTGCATTCTGGTGCTTATAGAAAAGTAAGTAATAGAAGCCAAGAAGAGACAGTTGCTAATATTGTGAATGGTGTTATATCTTTTCTGAAAAATAAAGAAATTATCTAATTTATTGTTATTTTGGTGATTAATTTTAGAAATAGTTCAGCTAGTATTTAACTACTTATCTTTCATTAAGTTGTTATCTAAAAAATTGATAAGTAAAATCTATTCATCAACAATCATTATAAGTATACTGGAAATGTTTTTATGAATGTATCGGTAGCGGTTATTTCTTATAACTCCGAAAAAACGATTATTGAAACCTTGAATAGCATACTTCAGCAGAGTTATGGCACAAGAAATATTGAGCTTATCATAAGTGATGATGGCTCAAGTGATAATACAGTTCTAATTACTGATAGTTGGATTAAGCTACACGAGAATAGTTTTGAGCGAGTCAATTTTATTAAGCATTCTATTAATAATGGTGTTAGTAAAAACTGTAATAGTGCATGGAAAGAGTGTACTTGTGAGTGGATTAAGACTATTGCTGCAGACGATGTATTATTAGACAACTGCCTTTCCGATAATGTTAAACATATAAGAGAAAATTCAGAGATAAAAATATTATTCTCTATAATGATGACTTTCGACGCAGAAACTTTATTACCTTTGGGGAATCAACCAGCTGAATCAAGATTTGACTTTTTCAAAATGAACGCATCACAGCAATATAAAGTGTTACTAACGAATAGTTTCAATTGCGCACCATCTTCATTTATAAATAGAGAGACACTTTCAAGCGTAGGCTATGCCGACGAAAGATTCATGTTTATTGAAGACCTCCCATTATGGCTTAGATTTACAAGTGCATCCATACCCTTGAGGTTCATGAAAAAAGAAACGGTGAAGTATCGTATAGGCAACTCTTTAACCTCTAGTGGCGAAAAATTCGTTAATATTAATTTTTTAAAGCAAAAAAAAGAGTTGTATAAAATATTAATATTCCCAAGCCTATCTGTGAAGGATTACTTTTACATTTTTGATAAGTCAGTTGATGTTTATAGCCAATTGCTAATCGCTAAAATTACTAAGAATAAAAAAGGTTCTTTGTCAAACCTATTATCAAGAACATCTTATTTACTTAGGCCTTATTGGTATAAAGTTCAGTTTGGTCGCTTAAGAAATACTTTCAATAAGACGTAAAACGTAATTTATTATGTTTCAAAGCACGGAATAGTATAATAATATTAGCTTGACCAATCTAGTGTTTTTATGAATATAGGGAAATTTTTGAAAAATAACTCTGTCTATTCTGAATTTCTGTATTGGCGAGTAGTTAATAGCCTTACTATTATTAGATAAATGTATTTACATGGTTGATTCAAAATTCCTACAAGGGCCTCAAGCATTTTTTACTATTATATTTTCTTAAATTCATATGTTCAGATTTTTAATAGTTTTAAGATCGCCTTGAAATTTACTGATAGTTGTAGGCTTTTAAACCTGTAAATTCATCGAAATAACAGGTAACAAAGATTCTAAGTGTTCATCTTCATTCAAAACTTGAATAAAGCGATGGTCTGTTATTATGACTATCTGCATAAACTATTAACGGTATTTATAAAATATGAAAATTGCAATTTTTATCCCCAATCTAAGAGGTGGTGGTGCTGAAAGAGTGTTTGTAAATCTTGCCCATTCTTTTTTAAATAAGGGTTACGAGGTTGATTTTGTTTTAATTAAAAAACAAGGTGAATTGCTAGAAGTGCTACCAAAGTCTGTAAATATTATTGATTTAGGGGCTTCAAGAATTTTTAAAAGCTTCTTACCATTGCGGCGATACTTAAAAAATGAAAGTCCTGATGCCTTAATTGCAGTTATGTGGCCTTTAACAATTCTAGCTACGTTGGCAGCAATGTCAATAAAATTCAAAGGAAAGGTGGTTTTAAGTGACCATAATACTTTGTCACTTTCGACAAAAGGTTGGAGTAATTTTAGAAGAAAGTCTCTACGTACAAGCATAAGACTAGTCTACCCGTTGGCGGATACGAGTCTTGTTGTATCAGACGGAGTTGCTGATGATATTAGTAACTTCACTAATTTAGACAGGTCTAATTTTAAAGTTATACATAATCCAATATTTATTCAAAGTCCAGATCCAGACGATATTCAAGTAGAACAAATAAAAAAGCTTTTTAAATATAGAATAGTCAATTTGGGTGCATTAAGTGAGCAAAAAAATCAGGCTTTGCTTATTAAGGCATTTAGTTTGATTGTTGATAAAATTGATGTAGAACTGGTTATATTAGGAAACGGGCCTTTAAAATCTGAGCTTGAAGCCTTGATATCCAAACTAAAGTTGAATGATAAAGTTTTTATGGCAGGTTTTGTGACTGATCCATCGCAATGGTACAAACAGTCTGATTTGTTTGTACTTTCTTCAATTTATGAAGGGCTACCTATGGTCTTATTAGAAGCTCTAACCTTTGGTCTTCCGATCGTTAGTGCAGATTGTAAATCTGGGCCCAGAGAGATATTGTGCGATGGCAAATATGGCAAACTGGTACCTGTAGGTGATGTTGATGCTTTAGCGCAAGCGATGTTGCAATCTTTGCAAGAAGAACATGACGTTGAAGCCCTAAAACGCCGTGCTGCTGATTTTTCTGTAGATAAAATTGCAGAGCAATACTTGGACGTTATGTTCCCTGAAAGGTTGCGAAAAAATGCTTAAGAAAAAAGTACTCTATTTATCATATACGGGTCTATTAGAACCGTTAGGTCGCTCGCAAATCTTAGCATACCTCTCGCGCCTATCAGATGAATATCAATTCACTATTGTCAGCTTTGAGAAGGCTGATGATTTTGCTGAAGTAGATAAAGTTGAAGCTTTACAAGAAGAGTGTGCCTCTTATGGCATTGACTGGCAACCCAAAATTTATCATCATAAACCTAGGTTACTAGCCACGCTATGGGATTTGTCAGTTTTACTTAATGCTACTTGGACGTTTTCTCGCTCGGGAAGGGCAGAGTTAGTGCATTGTCGTAGCTATATCCCTGCGATTGCGGCTTTGCTTATAGGCAAGGTAACCAAAGTGCCTTTTATTTTCGATATGCGTGCTTTGTGGCTGGATGAGATGATTGACGCTGGCCGCTTAGTCCGAGGTAGCATTACCCATAAAATATTAGCATCGCTAGAAACCAAACTGCTAAAAGAGGCAGCGCATGTTGTTAGTCTTACCCAAGCCGCTGTTGATTATCTACAGGCACAGAAGCCTCATTTAAAAAAGCAGAATTTTTCTGTTATTACTACTTGTGTTGACTTGAGCAAGTTTATAACTAGAAATATTGAAAGTTCTCCCAAAAAACTAGGTACTATGGGCACAGTGATTAGTGGCTGGTATCATTTGGACTGGTTATTTTTGACACTACAAACGCAAATGAAAAAAGATAAGAGCGCAACGTTCAAAATAGTCACGCGTGATTCGGAGCAAACACTGCGTGAGCTAGCGATACAGTACGGTATTGATGATTCAAAATTGGAGATTATAAGTTCTCGCCCTAATGATATCGCAAATAATATTGCTGATATAAAAGCTGGGCTACTCTACTTTACGGCAGGCGTTAGTAAACTAGGTTCTGCACCAACTCGCATGGGTGAGTTTCTAGCTTGCGGTATCCCCGTCATTGGTAATCGAGGCGTTGGTGATATGGCTGATCTTATTGAACGTTATAAGGTGGGAGTAGTTATCGAAGATGGTAGTCAAATATCTATTGATAATGCTTTAGCAAGCCTTGATGTTCTATATCAAGATAAGGACTTAGCTACGCGTTGTAGAAGCGCGGCTGAAGCTTATTTTTCTGCAGATAGCGGTGCAGAAAAGTATAGAAAAATATATAAAAGTATAATTTCCCATGACTAATGCAGGCTCAATAAATGCTGTTTTTGCAAATTACTCCCGCGCCAGCTTCTGCTATTGGATGATGCATTACTCTTTTTTCTCACAAAAAGTAGGGTTAAATGCTGATACATTTTGCTCTTATGCCAATAAGGGTAATAAATGAAAGTCTTAGTTTTTACAAAATATCACCGTATGGGTGCTAGTTCTCGATTACGTACTCTACAGTATTTACCATTCCTTGAGCAGCAAGAATTTGAGTTTACTGTTAGTAGCCTATTTGATGAGACCTATCTTGAAAACCTTTACAATAATGATAGTCGCTCTCGCTCAGCAGTTTTTAAATATTACTCTAAGCGGTTGCTTACATTATTCACAGTATGGCGCTATGATTTAATATGGATTGAAAAAGAGCTTTTTCCTTATCTACCTGCTTTTTCTGAACAGTTTTTAGCACTTATCGGTAAAAAATATGTAGTGGATTATGACGATGCAATTTTTCATAATTACGACTTATCTGATAGTCCAATAGTGCGTCGGTTTTTAGCTAAAAAAATTGATACGGTTATGGCAAATTCCGGCTGCGTAATTGCAGGTAATGATTATCTAGCTGAACGTGCACAAGTAGCTGGTGCTAAACGTATTGAATGGGTGCCAACTGTAATTGATCAATCACGCTATAAACCATTGGTTAAAGCAGAAGGTAGCTCTAAGGTAATAGGCTGGATAGGATCACCTTCCACACAAAAGTATGTTCTCGACATAAAGCAAGCCTTACGTGCTGTCTGTGAGCGTCATTCTGCTCGCTTACTATTGGTAGGTGCAACTCAAGATATTGTCGATCAATTACCTGACATAAAAGTTGACGTCGTACCTTGGAGCGAAGACAGTGAAGTTCAGTTGATCCAGAAAATGGATATTGGTATTATGCCGCTTCCTGATGGTCCTTGGGAAAAAGGTAAGTGCGGTTATAAGCTTATCCAATATATGGCATGTGGTGTGCCTGTGATTGCTAGTGCTGTTGGGGTCAATATTGACATTATAAATAACAGTGAATGCGGATACTTGGCTAAGAACGAAAAACAATGGGTTAACTCATTAGATGCTTTGTTATCTTCTACTGAGCATCGAAAAACATTCGGTAAAGCGGGTAGAAATGCGGTCGAAGAAACTTATTCATTACAAGTGCAGGCACCTATTCTAGCGCGTATACTTAGCGCAATAGGCAAGAATGATCTGAAGTAGTCATTAAGATGATGAATTAAGTGATAAATGAATCAGTTGTTTAGGCTAGTCCCTGAATAATATGTTGAGTATAGGGATAAGTTAATGTCGGACCCCAATTGGATTTATAACTATGGTTTTTTAGGTACTAGGTTGTTTGATTTGCCTAGCCTACTTATATGCTTGTTGTTGATATTATCGGCTGGGTATATATTTAACATTCCTCGTAAGTACCAAATTATATTAGTGCTGCATAGTTTTCTGCCGTTTGTTTTAAATGATGTATTATTCAATGCTTCCTATATGGGTGATCAGTTTCGTTATTGGTATGGAGTCAACGACATTAGAAGCGGTGAAATAGGTTTTTTTGACGCTTTAACTGATCCGGGGAACGTGTTGCAAGCAAGCGCTTTGCTTGCAGTGATTCCATTCCCAACACCTGTTTCAGTTATAAGTTTAGGATTTTATAACACCTTTCTATACATAATTCTGTTTCTTATTCTATATGTAAAAAAAATATTCACCAATGTATCTATATGGTTTTATTTATTATTTCCAAGTGCTGCTTTATATACAGCGCTAAGCTTAAGAGAAACTTTGATATTTTTCTTTATGATTATGACGATAGTTTATGCGCGTGAATCAAAGGTTTTTAAAAGTGCCCTTTGTATTATTCCAGTGTATTTGATTAAATTTCAAAATTTCTTTATTTTGGGACCGATTATTTTATTATATTTTATATTTAATGTCGCTAGGAAAGGTATGGGTCCAACCAAGGCATTGGTTATTGGTGTCATCGGTTTAGCGGCTTTACTGCTCTCTGCGCCTATTGCTATTCCATTAGTTAATAAGTTTAGAGTGGCCATGTTTGTTGAAGATGGTGGTGATCCAGCAAATATTAGCCTTATTGCAGGCGCGGGAGACTTTGTATTTCAAGGTCTGACATCAGGGTTATCTTTCTTGGCTAAGCCTTTACCATGGGAGGCAAGCAGTGCCTTACAGTTTGTGCAGTCATTTGAAAACCTAATTGTACTGGCTATTTTATTCTTGATAACCCGACAAGCTTGGCAAAAACGGCCTGATAAGCTGGCTTTTTGGTTGTTATTTATGGCTCTAGGCATGTCTGTATATGGCTTGGTTGTGGCTAACTATGGTACTGCGGTCCGTTATCGTTATGCCTTTGTGGTTATCTATGTATTGTTTGTCTGTGCTGATTGTAATGTCCAAAAGCTACTTCCGAAAAAAAACCAAGCTTCTAATTTAAATCAGCCAGCAAGACAAGATAAAATGGATAGGACGTAAATTGAAAATATTATATATCGTTAATGAGCCTTGGTTTTTCTTATCTCATCGTCTGCCTATCGCTTTGGCTGCTAAAGAGCAAGGTCATACCGTACATGTAGCGACTAAAAGTGGTGCAGCGGTTAAAGAAATCACTGACATGGGCTTTATTCATCATAAAATTCCCCTATCGCGCAGTGGTAGTAGTCTGCTCAGTGAGGCGACGAGCTTATTAGCCATTTGGAAACTGCTAACACAGGTTAAGCCTGATGTGCTCCATTTAGTTACTATTAAGCCCGTTGTATATGGTGGTATTGCTGCTCGATTTACACCAGTGAAAAAAGTCGTCGCTGCTGTGTCAGGTTTAGGGACTTTATTTTTGGCTGAAGGTGCGAAAGCACAGTTAAAGCGTAAGCTTGGCACAGGCTTATATCGCTTTGCTTTACGCTCAAAAAAGACCACAGTGATCTTTCAAAATCCTGATGATAAGAAGATGTTTATAGATCTCAAAGCGGTCAAACCAGAGCAAACCGTCTTAATTCGTGGTTCTGGTATAGACCTTTCGGCTTTTGGTTTTTTCCCTGAGAATCTAACTGATAAGCCTGTGGTAACTTTTGCTGCTCGTTTATTGTTTGATAAAGGCTTAACGGAGTATATCGAAGCTATTAAGCTTTTGAATAACAAAGGAATAGCTGCGAGTTATCAGATAGTGGGGGATCTAGACCCAGGTAACCTCACTAGTGCTAAAAATAGAGATATTGAGCTATGGAAGTCTATTCCTAATTTAAGTATTATGGGCTATCAAAAAGATATGGCAGCTGTTTTTAGACATTCTAATCTGGTGGTATTGCCTTCTTATCGTGAAGGTTTGCCTAAAGTTCTGATTGAAGCTGCTGCTTGCGGGCGAGCGGTCATTACAACCGATGTACCCGGCTGCCGTGATGCCATAGAAGCAAATGAAACGGGTTTGTTAGTAGCCGTTAAGAGCCAAAATGAGTTGGCTGTTGCTATCGAAAAGCTGGTCACGAACACTGCTCTGCGAGTAAGTATGGGTACGGCAGGGCGTCAGCTGGCAGAAAGGGCGTTCTCAATTGAACAAGTGGTCGATCAGCATTTGTCTATTTACCAGCAAGCAGAGTTATAAATCATCTTTAAATAAAAGTATAAACCATCTTTAAACTATTAATTAAGTGCCTAAAGCTCCAAATCATTGATTTTGCTATTAATATATTCCTGCATAGGAAAATTATAATTTAGCTACGAGATGATGATTAAAGATAGGTTTGAGACAGAAAAATTAAATAAACTATTGCCAATTATTTAGAGGTTTAAATGTTAAAGAGGCTCTTCGATATTACTGCCGCAACAACCGCTTTGGTCATACTATCGCCTGTGCACATCTTAGTGGCTTACAAGGTTAAGAAAAATTTTGGATCACCCGTTTTATTTCGTCAAGATCGGTCTGGCATTCATGGCGAACCGTTTGAAATTGTTAAATTCCGTACAATGAAAGACAGCACAGATGCTGAAGGCAACTTGTTACCTGACGAAGATCGGCTGACCGATTTTGGTAGGCAACTCCGTGCTAGTAGTCTAGATGAGCTGCCTCAATTATGGAACGTGCTCAAAGGCGATATGAGTATCGTTGGGCCACGCCCTCAGCTCATGGAGTATTTACCACTATATAGTAAAGAACAGTTCCGAAGACATCTGGCTCGTCCAGGCGTGACTGGCCACGCCCAAGTTAATGGCCGTAATGGCATCAGTTGGGAAAAAAGGTTTGAGCTCGATACTTGGTATGTGGACAATCAATCAATGTGGCTAGATACTAGAATACTGATCAAAACGGTGAAGCAAGTGATTACCAGACATGGTATTAGTGCAGAAGGCGAAGCGACGATGAGTAGGTTTAGTGGCAATAAAGAATAGACACTGAGCGGCGAGTCCGTATTTAGACATAAAAGCTATCTTGCTTGTCTGTAGTCATGGTCTAGACGACGTTAGAGACGTTAAATGATTATCAGGTAGTAGCCCACAATCACTGGCTGTTCATCACTTTTTGAAACCACTGTAGAGAATAGTTTAAATGGCCTTTACTGTTGCTCACATGGCTGCTGCTATACCGTTTAAGCGATGCCGCTGGCTATGTCTTGAGGCAGTATTTATTGGTACTATGATGCCAGACTTACCTTATTATATAAGCAGCAGTAGTGGGGCAGCGCAGGTATCACATCAGTGGTTAGGATTGATGAGTTATTGCTTGCCTTGGGGGTTATTGGTCTTTGCATTATGGTATTGGTTGTTTAAGCCTGCTGTTATCGGTCTAATGCAGCCTTGGTTTGACATGCCTTGCTGGGACAATTCCATAACACAAAATCACCGCGCTCCTTACAACTTTAAATCTTGGTTGGTTTTTAAACTCATATTTTGGTCCGCTTTTTGGTCAAAAGTTGCGTTCGGCTTGTTAATCGGAGCAATCACGCATTTGCTGTGGGATGGTATTACTCACCCTAGCGGCTTTATTGCTCAACAAGTGGGGTGGCTACAGTATCCCCTGAGTATTGGTACACTAGGCGCAGATATAAAAGTGGCTCGGATTTTGCAATACTTGAGCTCGTTGGTAGGATTATTGCTCTTGGTTAAATTTGCTTGGTCAAATCTTAAAGCACAGTACAATGCCAGATCATACTTAACCACAAAGTCTTCTACAGCAGAAAGAACAAAGATAAATTTTTTTGGCAAAGTATCAGGATTCAAAAAGTGGCATAGTGTTTTAGTTATTGTCTTAATCTGCCTAAATGCTTTATATTGGGGTTGGCAAGAAGCAGAAAAGCGTCAGCATTTCATTACCGTTGATAACTATACTTTTTTGGCTGAAATTTCAGTGAGTTTATTGCAAGGGGCAATGATAGCGTTTATTCTATATGCGGTAATCTATCAGCTGATCTACCGTATACGCTATGAGCTTACGAGACATTAAAGCATCTGCTTAGAATAAATAAGTCACAATAAGCTATAATTGGTCATTGTTTAAGACTAATTCGGAGTATTCACTATCTCCTAAAAAACACCCTCTCCAACCATTATGTTGTAACCAATGAGCAGGTAATTATGTATAAGAAGCTAAGCGTTTTACTGGGTGTTGGAATGGTTTCGATGCTGGCGTCAGCACAGAACCTGTATATGAATGATCTTAAACTCAAGGCAGACCTTGACTGGCTCAATACTCAAGGTGTGACGCAGATTAGCACCAGCACTTGGCCGTTGACTGCTAATGAGATCAAACGGGCTTTGGCTTCTTCTGATGCCGTAACGCCTGCGCAACAGCAAGTATTACAGTCTGTACAGACTAGGCTAGCTAAAAATCGTGAGTCTCTGGTTAGCGCTTCTGCAGGCTTGTACGCCCAGACAGACCGCCAGCAGCTGCCCCAAACCTTTGCAGATGATCAGCTGGCAGGACAACAGGCCAGCGTACAGGTAGGACTTAGCGAAAAGGATTGGGAATTTAACTTACAAGCCAATATAAAGAATGATGAGCTGATTGATGATGGCGATGATAATAACGACGTTAGCTTTGAAGGCTCGTATATTGCTGGGACGGCTGCCAATCAATGGTTAATCGCGGGGAAGATTCCAGCATGGTGGGGTCCTGGCAACGATGGCAGCCTCATTCGAGGAGATGCCAGCATTCCAGTCACCGGCATCACTATGCAGCGTGATCAGCAAAGTGCGCCAACGTCCCAATATCTATCTTGGGTAGGCCCTTGGCAATATCAGCTGTTTGCGGGTCAGCTGGATGACTATGAGGCCATACCGGATGCTAAGCTTTTTGGTGCTCGTCTAACTGCCAGCCCGTGGCCTTGGCTAGAGGTTGGTGCTTCTCGTACCTTTATGTGGGGCGGAGAGGGTAGACCTGAGAGCTTTAGCTCCTTTGGTGATGCTGTTCTAGGAACCAGAGACAACGAGGCTACTGCTGGTAATACTGATGATGATCCTGCCAATCAACTTGCTGGCTTCGATGCGCGCCTGAGTCTGGCGCCGTTAATTAACGTGCCGGCAGGTGTCTATGCTCAGTATGTGGGTGAAGATGAAGCAGGGGGACTACCCGCTAAGAATATGTACCTGCTGGGTGCAGATTATGCTGCTGATATTTACGGCAAGCCTTATCAGCTTTATGCTGAGTATGCGGATACCCGTAGCAGTGGTGAGGTCAAAGGCGTATCTTATGACCATTTCCTATATACCGATGGCTACTATCAGCAAGGCTATCCACTCGGTCATGCTCTAGGCGGCGATGCTGAAAGTGTGTCGGTAGGTGGTAGACTGTGGCTGGATAATCGTAATTTTATTAATACCAAGTTGCAATATGCTAAGGTAAATCAAGCGGATGAACCAATCAATCAGGCGTTTCCAAATGCAGATACACTAACGGCTATTGATGTGGCTTGGGAGCATCAGTTACGACCACAAGCGCTAGTAACGACTAGACTTTGGGCCGTAGATTCTGATACCCAGTCAAGTGACATTGGGGCAGCAGTGGGAATAGAGCTAAAATCTTATTAGATTGATATCTCTCAAACGCATTAAAAAGGTCTATTGAACACTCAATAGGCCTTTTTTTGTGGGGTGATATTCTCTGCCAGTTATACGAAACCATGTGTGTGTTTATCTGTTTTATTTGGTACTGACTATATCTTTATAACCTTCTGCCATAATCCCGCCTTTATCAAGTACTGGACATCGTTATTAAACAATCGCGAGTATTAAAACCTACTTCTTCAGCTGACTTGAATAACTGGGTATGACCGTCAAAAGTAACACCAGAAACACTATTTCCCTATGTCATCAAGCTCATAGCACGGCTACTTGCCCTCTATTTATTAGTTAATGAAACATATTTTTGATTCAATTTCTAGCAATATAATACTTAGATTTTTAACCGTAACGCCTTGATATGTATAGATAAACCGTGTATAAAACACAAAATATTCAGAGTAAGCCAGCCAAGATAATTTTCCGGTTATTAGAAATAAAAATTTATCAGTATTGTATTATATTTAGGACCCGTGTATATTTAGTAATTATATATTCATTTTTGTGAATATATATTTCTCATTAATTCGTTTTAACAGATATATAGAACCAAAGCATTCTTATAAATACACCCAATGTTGAGTCAATACTATGATTAATAAGCGTCTTACTCTTATACATAAGTCCCCAAGACTACTGAGTACAGTATGCTTCTTTCTTATTGGCTTACTCAATGGCTGTGCGACTATTAACTCTGGATTCCAATCTGGCGACTTGCCTGCTAGTGGCACTTTTGTTGCAGAGAATGGCATACAGTTTGACGTACAGCCGTTGAGTTTAGCCACGCTACCGCCTAAGCAAATGGTTCGACCTAGTGATGACTTAGCACACCTAATAAGAACCTCTACCCGAGTAGACTATCGCATCGCTCAAGGCGATATTCTCAATGTTGTCCTTGTGGACTATCCAAACATCAATGCCTCAACCTCCAGTCTAACGGTCGACCAGCAAGGCTTTGTTCAGATTCCTCTAATAGGTCGTATTAAAGCCAGCGGCATGAGTGTCCCGCAATTCACCGCAAACCTACGCGGGCAGTTGCAACGCTATCTCAAATATTCAGACCCACAAGTCAAAGTTATCGACTATCGCGGCAATACATTTATTATTGATGGGGAAGTCACTAAAGCGGGCGAATTCAATATCACCGATGCCCCCGTGTCCCTTTATAGCGCCATTTCTATGGCAGGCGGCGTAACCGATACCGGAGATTCAAACAACATCGTATTGAATCGTCGCGGGGCAAGTTACAGCATAAACCTCCAATCACTTCGGCAAATAGGCTCATCGGCCAACCAAATTTATGTACAAAATGGCGACTCAATCCATATCAATACCCTAGACATTAATAAAGTATATGTCTTAGGTGAGTTTGGACGAGTCGCGCCTGTTCCTATTCTCGAGCAAGGATTGAATTTGGCTCAAGTATTGGGGGAGTCTGCCGGTCTTAACGCCAATACCGCCAACGCGGCCAAAGTATATGTTGTCCGTGACAATCCTGGCTATCCGCGTACCAACATCTATTACGTGGATATGCAAACGATTACCAGCTTTCCATTAGCCAATCGTTTTGAGATGCGGCCCAATGACATTGTGTATGTGGATCCGACCGGGTTAACCCGTTGGAACCGTGTGCTTAGTTCGCTATTACCTTCTACCTCTGCAATTAGATCCTTTTCAAGTCTATAAAGAAGTTGTTGTCATAAGATTTAACACTGACTATGTCAGTCGATCACAGCAAATGGATTGAAAGTGAGTATTCCTATCACTGCGGTAAGATTTTTAGAGTTGATCATTAAATTAGTAAAGACAGTGCAGGTCCTTATCTGCAGACAAAATCAGCTAAGCGGCGAGTATACCTATGAACACAGACTCAAAAAAGCTATCAGAATCTACCAGCGAACGAGCCAGTGAGCGAGACAGTGATCAGCTCGACTTAGTAGGCTTGCTTAAATTATTGCAGCGCGGTTGGAAGGTCATGCTGTTCTTTGTTCTATTGGGATTGGCAGTAGCGATCTTATATAGCCGCTATGTGACGCCTGTTTTTGAGTCCGAGGCATTGATACAAGTGAATGATAAGTCACAAGGGATTTCGGGCCTTGGTGAAAATATCTCTAAACTGATCGAAGAAGAGGACAGTAAGTCTCAAGCAGAAACTGAGCTTATAAAGTCACGCATGGTATTAGACCCCGTTGTGAATTTACTACACTTACAAATTCGGTTAAGTGATCCTACTATCAGCTCTGTAGATCGCATAACAAAAGATCGAATCGACACCCAAGTGAATACTACTGCAGGGGCCGCGTTAGAGACTGAAAATGGCCGCGCACAAGTCACTCAGTTTGATGTAGCGCCAGATTATCTCGATCAGTCTTTTACGTTAGTAAGATCGGCTACCGGCTTTATATTAAGTAATAACTTGGATGAATTCAAAGGTCAGTTGAACCAGCCGCAAACCTTCAGAGGTGCCGCCGGCAATATTGAAATCACAGTGGCAGATTTACCTAATAGTCAACAGCCTATTGCTATCACTAAGCAGTCAATACAGTTCACGACCAATGAGATAAACAGTCGGTTAACGGTGATAGAAAAAGGTGATTTGTCCGGTATTATTCAGCTGTCTTTGACCGGTTCCAACCAGCAACAAGTAAGCTCAATCTTAAAAGAAATCGTTATATCGTATGTGGACCAAAGTGAATCTCGAGGCTCTGAGGAGACTACCAACACCATTGCCTTCATGGAAACTCAAATTCCTGTCTTAAAGAAAAAGCTTGAAACCTCAGAAGCCGTTTTTAATAAGTTTCGTGAAAAGTACGGCACTATTGATGTGGGCCGAGAAGCTGAGCTGCTATTAACGGAGAACGCTCAAATTAACACTCAGCTTAATGAGCTCAAGCTCAAAAAAGCGGATTTGACCACTTATTATACGGAAGAGCATCCGCTGGTTATTCAGATCAATGATCAGCTCAAAGTATTAAACAGTAGAAAGCAAGTGATAGATAACACCGTTACAGGCTTACCTGAGATACAAAGAGAGTTTTTACAGTTATCAGAAGATGTGGCTATCAATAGAGAGATTTATCTCACCATGCTCAAAAACTATGAGCAATTAAAAATCGTCAAAGCAGGCCAAATTGGTTATACCCGTATTGTTGACTTGCCCGTTAATACCTATGCGCTTGTTGCCCCTAATAAGCCACTAATAATATCAATTGGACTGATCTTAGGAGTAATGCTAGGCACTATATCAGTACTGTTTGGAACTCTATTTGGAAGCGCTGTTAAAGACCCTAATGGTCTGGAAGCTAGAATGGGTGTACCGGTGCTTGCCATCATTCCTCGCTCAAAGTCGTTAAAGCGACTCGCCAACGGCAAAAAATCAACTGATCGGCTACTGACTTATATAGATCACAACAGCTTGAGTTATGAGGCGATCAAAAGCTTAAGAACGTATCTGATATTCGGTCTACCCGCGCAACGCAAGGCTCGTGCAGTCGGCGCAGACCATACACGCGGTAGCGTGATACTCATCACTGGTGAAAGCCCCAATGTTGGCAAGTCATTTATCTGTGCCAATCTAGCAGAAGTGTTTGCTCATTTGGACAAAAAAATTCTCGTTATAGACGCCGACATGCGTATGGGCAATTTACACAGTATTTTTGCTATAGAGCAAAATATAGGTCTAGCAGAGTATTTCACTCAAGAAGCCGATTCAGTGTCTAGTATCACTCATACCACCCCTATAGATAATATCGATTTTATCCCTCGAGGCCATAATGCGCACAATCCGTCAGCGCTGCTTGCTAGTGATAAGTTTAGTGAATTGATGGCTGATCTGAAAGGTCGTTATGATTATATTTTTATCGACTCGCCACCGGTATTGGCCGCATCAGATGCCGTAATCCTATCGAATTATGCAGATACCGTACTCATGGTGACCAAATATGACGACCCATTGGAAGGACAACTGGCTTATGCCATCAAACAGATGAATAAAGCAGATATAAACGTTGACGGTATTGTGATTAACGATATGCAGCAAAGCAAAAAGAACAAGCACAGCTATTACTATAGCTATGCTTATGGCAAAAACCAATAGCATTCACACAGGCAGGTAAACCTTATGTCTACGAAACCAGAAATTAACGGTGCTTACCAAAAACACAGTAGCCCAAGCGATGGGTTCTACTACAGTGCCGAGCAGTTATTGTCTTTGCCGCGCAGTGTGAAGCGAACCGTTTTTCTTGGCAGCGATTTTGTGATGTCAGTACTCTGTTTGTTCTTTGCAGTGTCATTGCGATATGGCTATGTTGCTAATCACATAAGCCCTTTAGCCTTATGTTTTTATGCCGCTGTTCCTGTAATCGGCCTATATGTTATAGGCTTCTATAACTGTGTGGCTAGGATATTTTGTGACGCCGTGATGCGTAATGTATTACAGCTATTTGTAATGCTCATTATTTTTTATCAAGTCATTAACTATATTGAATGGCTATCGGTTATTCCGCGTTCAGTTCCTCTTATATATTTATTTTTATTTTTTATCTGGTTATGGAGTAGCCGATTAATCATTCGAGGGATATTAGAGCGCTGGCAGGGCAAACATAAAAAGCGTGATAAAAGCGCTATCGATTATGACAATGTCATTATTTATGGCGCTGGCTCCGCAGGGAAAGAGCTTCATGATGCGCTACAACGCTCTAATAAATATCATGTGGTCGCCTTTGTTGATGACAATACGCAGCTGGTAGGTGCTTACTTAATGAGAAAAAAAATCTATGCTGCTAGAGACTTAGTGGATCTCGTGGATAAGCTGAACGTAGCACAGGTATTTTTAGCGCTACCTTCTATCAGTCGAGTTCGCCGCAGACAGATTATCGATGAGATTTCAGAGTTTTCTGTCAAGATCAAGCAACTGCCTAGTCTGCACGAGATTGCTGATGGTGAAGTTACCGTCAGTGATATGCGCCCAGTTGACATATTAGATGTATTAGATCGGCAGACTGTCGAGCCTGATACTGTGCTAATAAGTAAAAATATTGCAGGTAAACATGTGCTGGTCACTGGTGCTGGTGGCTCTATCGGTAGCGAGCTGTGTCGGCAAATCATGAACAACCAACCTAAATGTTTGGTGCTTTATGAGCTATCCGAATACGCTTTGTATGGTATCCACCAAGAGCTAAAAAATCTACAAGCGACTAGTCCTATTTATGCAGACATTGAGATCATTGCTATGATTGGTAATGTGACCAATGAAGACAAGCTGCTTAGAGTATTCAAAAGTCATCATATACAGACCGTATATCACGCTGCAGCTTATAAGCACGTGCCCATCGTTGAATACAACCCTTTTGAGGGCGTCATCAACAACTCTAAAGGCACTTATCACTGTGCTTATGCGGCCATGCAGGCCAAAGTTGAGACCTTTGTACTCATCTCTACTGACAAAGCGGTAAGGCCTACCAATATTATGGGTGCCTCTAAGCGCTTAGCTGAATTGGTTTGTCAGGGGCTCAACCAAGTCAATAGCACAACTTGTTTTAGTATGGTGCGCTTTGGTAATGTTCTAGGATCCTCTGGCTCGGTTATCCCTCTATTCACTAAACAAATCGAGAAAGGCGGCCCCATTACGGTGACTCATCCAGAGGTGACCCGCTATTTTATGACGATTCCAGAAGCAGCAAGCTTAGTCATTCAGGCAGGCGCGATGGCAAAGGGTGGAGAAGTCTTTGTTCTTGATATGGGAGAGCCTGTCAAGATTGTGGATCTTGCTAAGCGTATGATTTACTTAACAGGGGGTAAGCTAAAAGACAAAGACAATCCCGATGGTGATATGGAAATTGTCATTACTGGACTAAGACCCGGTGAAAAGCTCTATGAAGAACTTATAATCGGCGATGACAATATTGAAACCACTCATCATCCTTTGATACGGCAGGCGATAGAGCATAGTTTCCCATTAATGGATATCGAAAATATGCTGTCTCAGCTTACCTATAGAGCCAAGCCAAATGATGTCGAGTGGCTCAAGGAAGAATTTGCACATTTCGTAGAGGGATACCACGAGAGCTCGGTATCCTCATGAAAATAAGTTTATCAATGATATGACGTTATTGAAGCCTTATAAGCTTTGTAAAGTATAAACCTGGATAGCCCTAGATGTCTTCTAAAGTAGCTTTATCTGTACAGAGTGTCATAGGAACATTGAAAACCAGCCATTTCGTGCGGAATGTAGCTATGGTTGGTGGCGGTATTGCTGCGGCTCAAGCTATTGCTTTTGCTTTTATGCCGTTTCTGACCCGCTTGTATGGCCCTGAAGCTTTTGGTATTGCCGCCGCATTTGCGGCAATCATTAATATCATTACACCGATGTCTACAATGGGTTATGCCAACGCGATTGTCATGCCTGATAGCGATGATGATGCAGTCGCTGTTGCACGACTATCAATACTGTGCGGGCTGTGTATGGTACCTCTATCTTTGATTACAGTACATTTAGGTAAGCCTTGGCTGGCAAGTTGGACGGGTATGGAAAAGGCCTCTTATATGCTTTATCTCATTCCATTATCACTGTTTATATCGGCCTTTTTTTCTGTCGCTGATCAATCAGCGATTAGAGTACATCTTTTTAAAACCAAGACCCGTGCTTATGTTGAAAGCACTTTGGTAACCAATATTAGTAAGCTGGTTGGCGGTATTTTAGCACCTAGTGGCTTGTTGCTTATCATTCTTACCCTAGTAGGGCAGGCAACCAATTTTATGATGCAAATGCTGCGTGTTCCTAGGATAGGTGTGCTAAAACCAAGTAGCTGGTTTGGTTTTGACGGTGTACGTGCTGCAGCAATATCGCAGCGTGATTTTGCTATATATCGAATGCCGCAGAGTATTCTCAATGCAGCATCGGTTGGTTTACCTATTATCTTATTAGCATCCCTGTTTGGTAGTTCTTACGCTGGACAGTATTCGCTTGCTGTTCTTGTGCTGGGAGCGCCAGCAACGTTACTGGGGCGGGCAGTCGGTGAGGTTTTTTTCCCAAGGATTACTCGTGCAATTACGATGAAATCGCCAAATGCCTATGAGCTGTTATTAAAAGTTACTTTGTTTTTATTGGCTGTCGGATTAGTGCCCTTTGGTATGGTCTTCTTTTTTGGTGATTATCTCTTTTCCTTAGTTTTTGGTATGGAATGGGAGTTGGCCGGTAAATACTCGCAGTGGGCGTCACTTTGGCTTTTAAGTACCTTAGTATCTGGTGCTAGTGTTGCCGCTTTACCTGCCCTACGTTTACAGCGGTTTCTTCTTATCAGGGAAGTCATAGGGGTCATTTCACGAGCAGGCGCTCTTTACATTGGTTTTGTTGTTTTTAAGTCAGATATTATGGCCATTGTATTATTTTCGATTGTTGGCGTACTTCTTAGTCTCTCTATTATATATGTTGCTTTTAGACGCCTGCTGGTGAGTAGTAATGAATGGCAACTAACGAATGTAAATAAAGAAATGACAGATTAAAGCTAACACTCAATAATTTTCATTAGATATGCGTTTTGTGCTCGCTTTATATTTTTTTACCTGGCTAGCAGGTGGCATGCTATTACTATTTTAGGAGTTGCATATGAAAAGTTCTTTTGAGATTTTTCCTGATCCTATCCATCTTAATGCTGAGGGTCAGCGACGTCGTTGCTTGATTAAAGAGCGACATGCTAGTGGAGAGGCTATTGAAAAAGAATTGTGGTTTCTATATCCAGCTGGTTTGCCAATGCCGGAGGACGATAACTGTGACTCTTATCTGCTTGCCGCATTATTGCCCGCCATGCAATTGAAGGCTGATATTACTGTATATGGCAGCGTATCTAGTGAGTTACTTGCTAATCTTACGGAGTTGCAATATGTGTGGCAAAAATGGTGCCCAGAGCAGTATTTTTTAATTGACATCAAGGTCGACCATATCCGAAAAAATGAATGTCGAGTTGATGGCGCTGTTTGTGCATTTTCTGGTGGCGCTGATGCTCAGTTTACCGCTTATCGTCATGCGACTGGACAAGCTGGATACAGTAGACAAGCATTGCGTGCAGGCGTTCTTGTCCATGGTTTTGATATTCCACTTTCTGATACCAAAGGTTTTGCTGGCGCTGAGCGTCGAGCATCTGAGGCTCTTGATGACTTAGGGCTAAGCTTGCTGACTGTACGATCAAATATAAGAGAGCTTTGGGGTATTAATTGGGAACATCATTGCGGTGCGGCTCTCGCTTCAGTGTTGTGTGGATTAAGTCGCTATGTAGGAGCGGGGTTAATTGGCAGTGGTGAACCTTATGATAAGTTATTTGTCCCTTGGGGAAGTCATCCAATGACAGATCCATTGCTGAGTACTGGCATTTTTAAAATTATTCATGATGGCGCTGGCTTTAGTCGTTCAGAAAAAATAACAGCTATTTCAGAATGGGAAGTGGGTATAAATAATTTACGAGTGTGTTGGGCTGGTGGTAAGCATGATCGTAACTGCGGTGTTTGTGAGAAATGTGTGAGAACTCGTCTCAATTTTATACTTGCAGATGTTATCAACCCCCTATGTTTCAGTACTTCAATTGATGCGCGTCTTTTTAAACCTATCGTGCTTCGCAGTGATTTTGCATTTGCAGAATGGGATCTGATTCGTAGTGACATTATACGTACAGGAAAGGGTCTTGAATGGTTACCCAAAGTAGAACAGGTACTTAAGCGTAAGTCAGGCTCTCAATTAACCTATCTTTTTCCTCTAGGAACGCAACGTCGAGTAATAGTTAAGAAGTTACGCGATAAATATCTTAAGTAGTTTTTATGAACAGGATTAGATATAGGTGTTATTTCAGATAAAGATTTTTAGGTTGTTACAAATATATTTGCCCACTGTATTTAGGGTCTGTTGAACATTCGACCGTGGCACTGACAGAGACTATTTTTTAGGCGATTCAAAGATAAAAATTGTAAGATTAGTCATTCTAAGCGTCTATTTTTATCAATGGAGTGGCAAAAAAGAGTCCTGTCCTTACAGGCTGAGGCTAAAATCGCTCTATTCGTTGTAAAAATCTAGCCAAGGCATCTGCATTATCTGCGATTTTCACTTAGACTAGACCGATTTTAGCTATCAGCAGTGCCTTCTTGTGAATGTTCAACAGACCCTAGTAAAAATAAACAGCAGTAGTTAAAAAGGAGGTTGGCTTTGAGATATTTAAATAAGGTTTCTAAAGTTTTGCCACTAACGTTTAAGGTTTGGCTTATCTCCCTATTGAACAGAAAAGAGAGGCTGCTGAGTCTAAATAAACGGGCATTTATTTTCCTGGCAGCTGACTATGGAAATATTGGTGATATTGCCATCTCTCAAGCACAACATCAATTTCTTGAAAAAAATATTAGTGGTTTCGATGTGGTTAGTATTCCTATCAGTCAAACGAGATTGGTACTACGCTCAATTAAGAAACAGATTAAAAAAGATGATGTAGTCACTATTATAGGTGGTGGCAATATGGGTGGTATATACCCTGATATTGAAGCGTTGCGACAGCTGGTTATTCAATCGTTTTCACGTAACCGTATAATTTGTTTTCCACAAACGCTCGATTGGGATGATTCTACTCAATCTAAACGGGCGTTACAGCGCATCGTGAAAACATACTCTCGCCACCCTGATATACATGTGTTTGCTAGAGAATCTATTACATATACTAAACTCAATGAGATATTTAGTGAGCACAATAATGTCAATGTGGATTTAGTACCAGATATCGTAATGAGTACAACAGCAAAGGCACTGGATACTCAGGATTGTCTAAAACCTGCAGGTATTCTGCGCTGCTTACGAGATGACAAGGAAGCTGCTTTATCAGTTGCACAGTACGCTATCTTAGATGTTGCGCTAGCTAATACTGGTTATACCATCGAAAAGACAGACACCCATGCAGGTGGCTCACAATTGGATGAAGCACAGTGCGCAAAACTACTGGCGGACAAACTCAGCCAATTCCGTGCAGCAAGACTAGTGGTAACCGACCGACTGCACGGTATGATTTTAAGCTTACTTTCAGGCACACCCTGTTTGGTGATCCCCAACTCTAACCATAAGATAAGCCAAACATGTCATGACTGGTTGCAAGATCATCCAAGGCTTATTTTTGTAGGGCCTGAACAGTTTGATGACATTCCTAATGCCATTAATACACTTCTATCCAAGCCGCGCGGTGCTCTTACTGAGTCTCCTGTTGATATCAAGCAGTACAACAAATTAAAAGAGAGGCTGATCAGACTATGAATATTTCAGAAAAGCCACTTATTAGCGTCATTGTTCCTATATACAATGTTGAACCTTACCTTGACGCCTGTCTGAATTCCATTAGGCAGCAGACTTATAAAAAATTAGAAATTATCGTTATAGAGGATTGTTCAACCGACAACTCAACTCAAGTGCTGCAAGCGCATCTTAAAGATGAGCGCATCAAGCTTATCCAGCATGATAGAAATAGAGGTCTTTCTGCAGCACGCAATTCGGGAATCAAAGCGGCTACAGGTACATATATGATGTTCGTCGATTCTGACGATATTGTGGATTCAAGTTTAGTAGAAGCTTGTGTAAAAACGGCACTTACAACAAAAGCAGATGTTATTACTTATGATTTTACAACCTTCAAAGATGGGATATCTGCTACAGACCTCCCTTATCCGAAGCATAACCTAAAAGTTAAACCCTTTAAAATAGGTAATAAGTACTTTAATAGTCCTCACTTTGTATGGCTTAAGTTTATCCGTAGTCGTTTAGTACACTCATCATCATTACAATTTCCAACTGATTTACATTATGAAGATTGGCCTTTTCACTGGCATCTTGGCCTGACTACAAAAAATATTTATCAGCTACCCGTTAAATTCTATTTATATAGACAACGTACTACCTCTATTACGGGGTCAACAGACAAAAAATTACTGGATATTTTTACCATTCATTCACAGGTCATTGCGCTGGTGGAAGAATATAAAGCAACCCAAGTCAAGACTCTATTAGCAAATAAAATAAGACAAAGTCATTGGGGTATTCTGATACTTATCGATTCTGACCTCCTCAAGATTGCCATTGAAAAAGCCAAAGAGGCAGAAAAATCAATGCAGATGAATGGCTATAGAAATAATTTAAATGTTAAAAACAGGCTTCTTTCTTCGATAGTGTGTGCTCCGAGCAGTGTTGCTTGGCCTACTTTACAGTTACTGCGCGGTACGTTACGAAAAAAAAGGGAATTGAAGACCGGATGGAAAAAATTACTCTATAGGTGATTTACTTTAAAACCAATACAGTGCTACTGAGATGAATTTTTCACAGCCTCTGTTTAGCAGCACGCAAGGAAAATTTATATCAGTAGCACCTGGTTATTAACGTATCGATTTTATTTAGAACTGACTAGAGTATTTTTATGATTCAAGTCCGATTCTGGTACAAATATTCAAGCGACATCACAAATAGTAGGGGGTTAAATGAATATTCAAAGAGTACTACATATTATAGGTCATATGAATCGTGCGGGTGCTGAAACGATGCTAATGAATTTATATCGTCATACAGATCGTACTCAGATTCAGTTTGATTTTATAACTTTTACTCGTGAGCCTGGTGATTACGATGCCGAAATCATAGCGTTAGGTGGGAAAATTATCCCTGTTGTAGCGGACAATCCAATTGGACGACTGTTAAAGCTTCAGCAGTTTTTGGAGCAGCATCCCGAATATAAGATTGTGCATGCTCATATGCTTTTGAGTAATGCATTTCACCTGCTTGCAGCCAAACGCGCAGGCGTAAAAAATCGTATTTCGCACTCACATTGTGCGAGTAACGGCCGTTCAGGCGGCATTAAAAAAATATATGAAAAATGGGCGTTTATCGTTAATCGTAAACTACCCACCTATAAAATAAGCTGTGGTGAATTGGCTGCTGAGTATTTATTTGGTACTACTAAGGACGTTCTTTTATTACCAAACGCGGTTGATATTGAAGAGATGTTAGAGGTTGCCAATAAATCACGTAACTATATGAGCCAAGTATTTAATAAAAATGATTTGGGCTTAAAAATCCTTCAAGTTGGGCGCTTAACTGAAGCCAAAAACCACAGCTTTACTTTGGAGATTGCTCAAGAATTAAAAGCATGTCATGTGGATTTTACGATTTATATTGTAGGCCAAGGTCAACTTGAAGAGGGACTTAAGCAACAAGTAAAAGATAGATTCCTACAGAATGAAATTAAATTTTTAGGGGTTCGCAGTGATGTAGCTGAACTCATGGCCAGTGCAGATTATATGATTATGCCCTCATTATACGAAGGCTTCCCTGTAGTACTAGTAGAGAGCCAAACTGTAGGGCTGGCATCAATAGTTTCTGATCAAATATCTGCTGAAGTAGATTTAGGCTTAGATTTAGTTGAGTTTTTACCCCTTGATTCTGCAAAACCTTGGGCCGAAAGATTGTTAACGGCTAAAAAGCTTTGCGTTTCTAATGACGTAATAAAAGAGACGCTACAGTTGCAAGGTTTTGATGTTGCAGTTAATGCTGAAAAATTAACTGTGTTATATAAAAGCTTATAGCCATGTTTCAAAAACACAAACTCCTTTATAAGGAATAAGATGCTTCCCTATCTGCTCGTCTTAAGTTTTGTTATGTTCTGGATGATACTAGAGCAAAAGGCTACTAATCGTAAGGCATTTTGGGTGCCTTTTATAACCTTGTCTTTATTTGCAGGCGTTCGTAGTTATCTCGTCGGTACGGACTCAGGGAATTACGCTAGGAGTTTCGTTAAAGAAACCTCTATTTATAATTACAAATTCAGTGATAATGTTGAGTTTGGCTATCAGCTATTTGAATACAATTTATTAAAAATTACTCATAATTATTTTTGGCTGTTCTTTTTAACCGCTCTCATAATAGTTGGTTGCTATCTAAAGACAATCAAAAAATATAGCGTAAATTATGAGTTCTCTGTATTTCTATTTATCACTTTAGGTACTTATACGTTCTTTTTTAATGGATTGCGCCAAGGAATAGCTATGGCGGTATTTGTTTTAGCCACTCCCTACTTGTTAGAAAAGAGACTGATACCCTATTTGGTCATAACTGTTATCGCTTCATTTTTTCATGCTACCGCGTTATTTATGATTCCTTTTTATTTTTTAGTTAATATAAATATTAATAGTTATTATAAAGTGTTCTTGTCTTTTTTTGTTTCTCTCATTGGCAGTAGATTTATAGTTTCTGAAATAGCCTCTACTAATCCAAGATATGGAAGTTATGCAAAACCTTCTGAAGAATCTGGTGGGCTAATTACTTTAGGTTTTTATACTATTATTATATTGCTCCTATATGCCGTAAGACACTTATATAAAATAAAAAATGAAGAGTTCGAGAAGTTATTAAGTTTTTATGCTATGGGTATTGTTTTTGTCATACCTATTGCTATGTTGGGTACAAATGCATCAGGCCCACAAAGGCTGATAGGGTATTTTAGTTGGTCATTAATATTATTATTACCTATAGCGCTTAAAAAAATAAATAACTTTTATATTTACTTTATATCTATATTGTTATTCCTATCTTATTTTATATTGACTACCTCTAGATTCAGTAACCTAACACCATATTTAATAAATTCCATATTTGAGGCCTTATAATGAAAAGTCAATCATATATATCAATTGGAATTCCAATTTATAATGCTGAAAATTATTTAGAGGAGGCGATAAAATCTGTATTAGCCCAAACATATAAATATTGGGAACTAATATTAATAGATGATGGTTCTAATGACAAATCGTTAGAAATAGCTAAGAAATTCGAGACGATAGACAGTAGGATTAGAGTAATATCTGATGGATTAAATAAGAAACTACCTAATAGACTAAATCAGATTATTGATGAATCTAAATACCAATATATTGCTCGTATGGATGCCGATGATATTATCCATCCAGAGAGATTAGAAATACAGATTAAATTCTTAGAAAACAATCCTGATTACGATTTGGTTTCTACAGGTATGGTATCCATTGATAATGATAGCCAAGTATATGGCTATCGTAATGTAAATCAAGTCTATACAGATTTTAAAAAATTAGAAAAAACCTATCCTATTGTACATGCTTCTGTTTTAGCAAAAAAGAATTGGTATATTAGAAATAACTATAATATCAATTATCCAAGATCCGAAGATTATGAACTATGGTGCAGAGCAATAGCGAATAAGGATCTAAAAATAGCGGTATTACCAGATTTATTATACTACTATCGAGAAGAAGGAAGCTTATCCTCGTCAAAAATAATTAAGTCATATAATGATAGTTTTACAACCTACTGTGAATATAAGAAAAATTTTGACTTTATATATTTTTCTAAGATTAGATTAAAAGTACTTATTGTAAAAGTAATGGATAATCTAGGATTATTACAAAATATAGCAAGTAGAAGAAATAAAAAAGATATATCTGAGAACATGAAAAAAGAGCACCAAAGTATAATTGATAGCTTAAGATTCAGATAACTTCGTATTGAAATAGAGGGGTAGGTATATGTCTTCGAAAATTTGCTTTATTGTTACTGATATAATTTCATTTAATGTCTTATATAAAGGTCAGCTTGAATATTTTAGAGAATCAAGTGATTTGGATATCACACTGATTTGTGGTGGCAATGCACAAGAAATTGATTTCTTAAAATCTCGTAACGTGGGTCGTGTTGTTAAAATGCCTTTTGTTCGTAAACCATCAATAATTAAAGATTTTTATTGCCTATCACGCTTATCTCTATTTTTTCTTCACAATCGTTTTGACCTAGTGGTTTACTGTACTCCAAAAGCGTTATTATTAGGTAGTCTTGCTGCTTTTTTCACTATGCAGAAAGTAAGGGTTGCCATTGTTTTTGGAAGAGCTTATGAGAATTTCACAGGATTTAAAAAGCTAATTTTTCAATACTTAGATAAAATAATTTTTAGTATCTCACATGACGTTTTATTTATTTCAAATTCTCTTTTAGATGTTTGTAAGCAGGAAGGTCTAATTGGTGAAAAAGCGAAGATGGTTAATGAGGGCTCGTTTAGTGGCGTAAATACGCAGTTGTTTGAGCCTATCGATTTGAAGGGGAAGTCCGCTTTAAGAGACAGATTGGGCTTACCTTTAGACAGCTACTTAGTTTGTGTGGTAGGTAGAATATGTGAAGATAAAGGCATAAAGGATATTGAGTATTTAGCGAAGAATTTAGGTAATAAGAATATAAAATTTCTCTTTGTTGGCCGTTTCGAAGATGAGATTGGAAAAGCTATTGTGGAAAAAATAGTTAATGATAAGCAAGGTTTTTATATACCTCATACATCGACAATTTATGAGATTTTCCAATGTTCTGACTTGCATCTGTTTTTGAGTCGTCGAGAGGGTTTTGGTAATGTTGCTATTGAAGCCGCAAGTTGTGGTCTGCCAACTTTTGCATATGACGTCGTTGGTGTAAAAGACAGCGTGAGTAATGACGTTAGTGGGCAAAAATTTGCGCTCAAAGATGTTTTTTCGATGAGACAAGCAATCGATGAAGCTTCTACCAATACTAAGTTTTATAAGCAGTATGTTTCTGCAAGAGATTGGGTTATTGAGAATTTTGAAGAAACAAAAATCTGGCAAAGTTACTTAAATTTTTATTTAAAGAAACTGTAAAGTGGGGTTCTAATGATAAAACGTCTTTTTGATATTACGGCGGCAACCACGGCACTAGTGATTCTATCTCCGATATATGTTCTGACTGCTTATAAAGTAAAGAAAAACCTGGGTGAGCCAGTGCTGTTTCGACAGACACGTCCTGGTCAGTATAGCGAGCCATTTGAGATGATTAAATTTCGCTCGATGAAAGATGCTACAGACACAGACGGAAATCTGTTACCAGATAGTGAGCGCCTCACGGCATTCGGTCAGACGTTACGCACCACCAGTCTCGATGAGTTGCCAGAGTTGTGGAACGTTATCAAAGGCGATATGAGTCTAGTAGGACCTCGTCCGTTATTGATGGAGTATCTGCCGTTATACAATCAAGAACAAGCGCGCCGTCATTTGGTGTGTCCTGGTATTACTGGCTTCGCTCAAATCAATGGCCGTAACGCTATTGGTTGGGAGGAAAAATTTAAATTAGATACTTGGTATGTTGATAATCAGTCGCTATGGTTAGATATTAAAATACTGTTTAAAACGGTTAAGAAGGTGCTGATTAAAGATGGCATCAGTGCCGATGGTGAAGTGACGATGAGTAAGTTTACAGGGAGTAAGTAAGTAATAAGGAACGATTTAAGATGCAATCGCTCATCGGTATAGTCAGAACCAAACAAAACGGATACACACATAGTTTTGTATAACTGATAGAAATTTTTCTAGTTTGCTGTTTGACTGGTTATTCCAGAGGTTCCGAAACTTTCTCCCAGCCATTAGATAAATTGTAAGAACAAATTATAACTAAGCTATCATTCATTGTCAGCGATAACCACTGAAGACTAATACCCGTTAAAACTGTTATCTATAAATATTGGGAGACACATATGTCAAATTTATCATTTTCTCCGTGGCCAAGCTTTACTCAGCAAGAAGCAGATGCTGTCAGTCAAGTGTTATTATCTAACAAGGTTAATTACTGGACAGGGCAAGAGTGCCGTCAGTTTGAGCAAGAATTTGCTGACTGGGCAGATAGTAAGTATGCGGTCACGGTCGGTAATGGTACTTTAGCATTGGACCTTGCCTTACAAGCGCTTGGTATCGGTGCTGGCGATGAGGTTGTTGTCACCCCGCGTACTTTTATTGCCAGTATCTCCTGTGTGGTCAACGCTGGTGCGACGCCCGTTTTTGCTGATATTGATGAATCAACAGGTAACATTACGTCTGATTCTATCAGTGCGGTATGGACTGATAACACTCGCGCCATTATATGCGTGCATTTGGCCGGCTGGCCATGTGATATGGATAGTATTATGGCATTAGCAGAGGAACGTGACCTGTATGTTATTGAAGATTGTGCACAAGCGCATGGCGCACAATACAAAGGTCGTAGCGTGGGCAGTATTGGACATATTGGTGCATGGAGCTTTTGCCAAGATAAGATTATGACCACTGGCGGTGAGGGCGGTATGGTCACCACCAATGATGAGCAACTGTGGCGCAAGATGTGGGCGTATAAAGACCACGGCAAAAGCTACGCTGCTGTATACGAAAGAGAACATCCATCCGGCTATCGCTGGCTACATGAAAGCTTCGGTACTAATTGGCGGATGATGGAGATGCAGGCAGTGATTGGCCGTATTCAGCTAGTACGTATGAGTGATTGGACAGCTAAGCGAACGACTAATGCGCAGATGATCCTGCAAGCTTGCAATCAGTGGACAGCAAAAGGCTATTTATCTGTGCCCAAGCTGGAGGACACGGCAGAATTTGCAGGCTCTAAACATGCGTACTATAAGCTATATGTTTACGTACAGCCGGAAAACTTACCTGACAGCTGGTCACGAGATCGTATTGTTAAAGAGATCAATGAATTGGGAGTCCCTTGTTTTTCGGGATCGGCCTCTGAAGTCTATTTAGAAAAAGCTTTTGACGGTACAGGGTTTCGCCCAATAACAAGGCTACCGATGGCAAAGCAGTTGGGTGAGACCAGCTTGATGTTTTTGGTACATCCGACTTTGACTAGTGCAGAGATTGAGAAGACCGTGCAGGCGATTGATACGGTATTTGCTAAGATGGACAGAGCCAGTTAAGGTGCCAACTAATAATCATTATTTATGAGTAGTAGGTACTCTTTTATAAGCAAAGTATAAACAAATAGTTGATGGTCATAAAATTTGCTAAAGTAGATGCTGACCTACTTTGCCATGGAACGCTTTAAGATACGGCTCCAATCGCTGTCATATCTGGCATCGGTGGTAGCTCGTCTAAATTAGTAAGCCCAAAGGCGTCCAAAAATTGCGCGGTAGTATGTAGTAGCGCCGGACGTCCTAAAGTGTCTTTATGTCCATCCTCCATAATCCAGCCTTTATCAAACAACTGTCGCAAAATATTGCTCGATAGCGTCACACCGCGTACATACTCGATATCGCTGCGCGTTACCGGCTGCTTATAAGCAATGACACTTAACGTTTCTAACAATGCTTGGCTCAAACGCTCTTGCCGCTGCGGAAATACGCGCTGAATAAGTCCGCTATAGCTATCTGCGATCTGTAAGCGGTAACCACTGGCCGTTTCATTTAGGCTGAGCACGCCGCTGCTCAAGCGCTCTCGTAATAGCTTTAATGCTTGTTGCAGCTCTTTACTTGATAGAGACAGATGCTTTTTAATAGCATTGGCAGTTAATGGTGCTTCTGATGCATGGAGCAGTACTTCAATATGGTGGCTAATAGTTTCTTGTTTACTGTTATCTTGTTTAGCATTGTCAACCGTGGTCATTATTATGCTGCTCTTTAAGAAAGGGTTTTATAAAAAAATAAACAGCTTGTTAGGCTAAAGCTCTAGCCTACGCCAACCATTGCAAAGTTAAGGGGTGAACTTCAGTATTCACATCATCAATACTATTGCAACTATCCAAATCTGAATCAATATTTGCCACACCTATTAGTTGGCGTTTCATCAGCTCTAGCACCGCTACAAAGCTGACTACCACTCCGATTTTACCTTGTGATTTATCCAGTATTTGATAAAAGGAGCGTGTGCCACTAGTGCTTAGCTGTCGACTAATACTGGCAATACGATCCGCAAGCGGCACCGCATCAACCTTAATAGTATGCATATGCATGTGATAATCCGGCTGCAATTGCATTTTAAACAAACTATCAATCAGTAAGTTCGGCGAGTAACTGGGTAGCTCTGCAGTCATAATCTCTTGATTGGGCATACTGACCATTGCCAAAAACACGTCACGCTCAAGGCGGACTAAATTGTCTAAGCGAAAGCTAGCCTCTTTTATTTGCGCATATGCTTCCAGACGTTCAATCAGTTCTGCCTTTGGATCACGCTCATCAGTAGGCGTTTGCGGTTTGGGTAACAGCAACTCAGTCTTGATGGCAATTAAAGTCGATGCCATCAGCAGATAGTCACCGGCCAATTCAAAATGCTCAGTATCTAACTCGCTAATATAAGCCAAATATTGCTCCGTAATAGGCAATATCGGCATTTGGGTTAGATCAACATTATTTTTTTTGACCAAATATAATAAAAAATCCAGCGGCCCTGCGAACTGCTCTAACCAAATAGCAAACGCTTGTGGTGGTACGTATAAGTCCTCAGGCAAGTGCTGCACGGGCGTCTGATAAATACGCAGCGACATATCTTGAGTCTCTGTAGCAACCCCAGTTTTAACCGGTACGGGGCTAATACTCACTGGCATTTGCGATTCAGATCGTTTGTATAATGTCACTTGCATCCACTTGAATAAGTTATCATCTGATTTGATTGCGACAATTAAGCTATCATTTAAGTTTAGCAAGCGGGCGGATGCCAATAGCGCGACGGGTTTTATCGAGCTGTTTACGGCTATGGCGACGTGCTTTTTCTGCACCCATTTGTAGGATTTCTTCTAGCTCTTTTGGATTGGCCATTAGCTCTTGATAGCGTGCACGGAATGGCGCAATCTCGTCATTAATCTTATCAAACAATGCTTTCTTGGCATCACCCCAACCAATACCCGCCGCGAATTGATCGCGCATATTAGCAATTTCTTCAGGCGTCGCAAAAGCTTTATAAATCTCAAATATGGCAGAATCATCAGGGTCTTTTGGTTCAGCGGGCAGTTGCGAATTAGTCACGATTTTCATAATCGCTTTATGCATTTGCTTCTCAGGGCTTACTTGCGGATTAAGCTCACCAAATAATGGAATGGTATTGCCGTAGCTTTTACTCATTTTACGGCCATCAAGACCCGTCAATAATGGTGTGTCATCATCGACTACGGCATTTGGCATGGTAAAGAGCGGCTTATATTTATGATTAAAAGTACCGGCGATATCACGCGCCATTTCAATATGCTGGATTTGGTCACGGCCAACAGGAACATGAGTGGCGTTAAACATTAAGATATCTGCTGCCATCAACACTGGATAGCCAAACAGTCCCATGGTGACACCTTGATCAGCATCAACCTCATTATCTATATTGATATCGACTGAGGCTTTGTAAGCGTGGGCGCGGTTCATCAAACCTTTGGCGCATGAACAGTTTAAAATCCAAGCCAGCTCAGGGATTTCTGGGACATCCGATTGACGATAAAAGGTCACGCGCTCAGGATCAAGGCCACAAGCCAGCCATGTAGCTGCAATCGCTTTGGTTGACTCATGAATGAGTGCAGGATCATGACATTTGATAATGCCATGATAATCCGCTAAAAAAAAGAACGCTTCATCATCGCTATTATGAATAGATTGAATCGCTGGGCGAATGGCACCGACATAGTTGCCTAAGTGTGGAATGCCTGTAGTGGTAATGCCAGTAAGAATACGTTTAACACTATTTAAGGTACTAGAAGAGATGCTTTCGCTCATTAGAAATCCATTAATATTATACAAAGTAATTATAAATTCGCCATTGGACGCCAGATATTGAATATAAAGTATAGCAAATTTGCACAGGCTATTTTTATTATAATGATAGACCCTAAGGTATTAAGCTGACTATTTATAAATATCAGTGCGACCATTAGGGCCATTTTTGAAGCGCCGATGAAACCACATCCACTGAGTAGGGTCAATCCGAATCAATCCTTCCAAAATCTCATTGACGCGAGTGGCATCAGTTACTTCATCTGTACTTGGATAATTTTCTAGCGCTGCAGTAATGGTCAAATGATAATGGGGACGTTTACCACTGGGCATATTATCAGGCGTTTGCCGGTAAGTATGTAACGCCATTACTGCAGGTGGCTGTTCCTTATTACCGAGTTTCGCCAGTCGCCGAGTTGCAGTGATGGTTGCCGCTGGCACACCAAAAAATGGCGCCATAACGCCTTGTTTTAGACCATAGTCTTGGTCCGGTGAGTACCAAATAACGTGACCTGATTTCACAGAGCTAACTAGGCTGCGCATATCGCGGCTAGATATTTGCTTACCTAATATACTGCTACGACCATTATAAACAAACCAATTTAATAGCGCATTATTCTGCGGGCGATACATGCCATCCATCGGGAAGAACTGCGTACACAGCATGCCACCGAGATCAAGCATCGTATAGTGTGCGCCTAGTAATATAACCGGACGGCCGTCATTCTGTGCATTAACAACATGCTGTAGCCCAGAAATAGAGACGGTTCGGGTGAATATATTCGGGCGAAACCAAGCACATAGCGTTTCAAATACACCGATACCTTGGTTAACAAACACTTGCTTCGCCATCAGCTCGCGCTCAGCTTCTGGCTTTTCAGGAAATGCCAGTCTTAGATTGATGAGCGTATCACGCCGCCGCGACCCTACCATCTTATAAATTAAGATGCCAAGCTTACGTCCTAGCCAAAATTGCCAACGAAGGGATAAATATATCAAAGGTAAAATGATGGCGAATAACAACCAGATACCCCAATACTTAGGCAACAAAAAATGCCATTCAAATGGTTTTTTGACCGCCGGTATTGTCTGCTTGTGTGTCTGTTTAATCGTGGGTGTACCCACAGGAATTGCTGGCGACTTAGCAGCATTGACCTGCTGTAACGGTTTCGGTGGTGTGCTGTCTTTTGAAGACGGTTTGCTAGGATCATATTGTTCGGGCGCTTTCATAATATCCTTTTGCGCTATAAGGGCTACTGATAAAAAGTTATTATAATGATGGGGTAGTACAGGTATCTTTGCAAGGTAATTTACGCATTGTCATAAGAGGTCAACTTACAAAAACGCGCGCATAAAAAAACCTTATAAGCTGTGACCAGCTTATAAGGTTTCGCAAATCTATTATTCTACTGTTTGCTGCTTTTACGTGGTTATAATAAAACCAGTAGCAATAACAGCAAGCAGATAAAAAATAGCTTTGATTAACGTTTCGAGAATTGTGGACGTTTACGTGCTTTACGTAGGCCCAATTTCTTACGTTCAACTTGACGTGAGTCACGAGTCACAAAACCAGCTGCTTTTAGGGCAGGCTTTAAGGTTTCGTCAGATTCGATAAGGGCACGAGTGATACCGTGGCGGATTGCGCCCGCTTGACCTGTACTGCCGCCGCCTGTAACGGTGACATATAAGTCATAAGCACTACCAGAATCAAGTAACTCTAGTGGCTGACGAACAACCATGCGTGAGGTTTCACGGCTAAAATATTCATCAAGTGGCTTGCCGTTAACAACGATAGTGCCAGTACCTTTTGATAAAAAGACACGAGCAGTAGAAGTCTTACGACGACCAGTTCCGTAATTGCGTTCCATAAGTGATTCCTTAGATGTCTAATTCTTTAGGTTGCTGTGCTTCATGTGGATGTTCGTTACCCACATAAAGTTTCAGCTTCTTGATCATCGCATAGCCAAGAGGGCCTTTTGGAAGCATACCCTTAACTGCTTTGTGTAGAACATCTTCAGGCTTATGTGCAAGCAACTTGGTGAAGTTGGTTTCTTTAATACCACCTGGATAACCACTGTGACGATAGTATTTTTTATCTTGCGCTTTTTTACCCGTTACCGTGATTTTTTCGGCATTGATGACAACAATAAAGTCACCAGTGTCAACGTGCGGAGTAAAAGAAGCCTTATGCTTACCACGTAGGCGGTGAGCGATTTGGCTAGCTAGGCGACCAAGGGTTTTGCCGTCAGCATCGACGACAAACCAGTCATGGGTCACTTCAGCTGGTTTTGCACTAAGTGTTTTCATGATAAAACCTTAAATTTAAAATTCGTTGAGAGTTTGTCTGGGAACGGGGCTCTCAAAAAACAGACTGCACATTATAAGCAGTAGAGCTTACGCTTGCAAGCTGCATTGTGGTTTATTTTAGCCTGCTAAGCATTAAATACGAGCATCTAGCTGAATTTTTAGCAGCTTTTAGCATTTCTTAATAGCATTAATCAAAATGGGCTGACTGATTATGACGATACTAGTCGATAAAGTCCAGCGACAACTTGGCCGACTTTTGTGTTTTTAATACATTCAAAGCCGCTCAGCCCTTGCGCTGTCAAAGTATCGTCAAGAGACAATACTAGCTCGTTTAATTGCCCACTCAAATCTTTATCGGCTTCTAGATAAATCAGTGTCTCTACCGTGATTAACTCTTTAATAATTAACGCGGTCAAGATCGGCTGCCATAAATCTTCAGCATAAGGGGGGTCAATAAAAATGATGTCAAAAGATTGAGCAGAAGGGAACTGAGATTCTTGATTTTGACTCAAAATTTGCTGGGCTGCGCCGTGCAAAATTTGATAACTCTCAGTATCTAGGCGTAACTGCTCTGCGCTTTGCAGTAGCATCTGGCACTGGTCACGATTGGTTTCGATAAAGGTGCACCGCGCCGCGCCGCGCGATAACGCTTCAAACCCTAATACGCCGCTTCCAGCGCAGCTATCAAGCACCTGCGCGCCATGAATATCAGCCAGTAACCAATTAAATAGGGTTTCGCGTAAGCGGTCTGGCGTTGGTCGCAAGCCTTCTGCCTCAATAAAATTAACATTACGGCGCTTGAACTGACCACCGATAATACGTACGTTACTGGCAGCGCTCTGCTTGATGTTTTTAGCCTTTTTATGCTGATTTCTAGACGATGCTGGAGATTTCTTCATAGTATTTACAAGCTCTTTATTCGGTTGTCGTTATAGCTTCTGATGCAACCTCTGCTTCTGCCTGTTCTTTTAATGCGTTTTCTTCTTTTAACGCCTGCTCTTGATCGCGTATTATATCACGCGTTATTTTGTCTAGTGCTTTTTGGCGTTTGATTACTTTGAGCTCATCGGCAGTGGGCGGCAAAATAGGGTCACTTTTACGTTGTAGTACCCAATAATCAAATAGCGCGCGACCAATAGGGGCGGCAACGGTACTGCCACCACCACCGTTTTCGACCAGTACTGACAGGGCGATTTGTGGGTCTTCTACCGGTGCAAAGCCATTAAACCAAGCATGATCCCACTCACGTTTATCCAGCGCGGATTTATCGTAGCGTTTACCTTGGGCGATAGACTTTACTTGCGCGGTACCTGTTTTGCCAGCGATACGATAGCGAGAGGTATAGATGCCACGTCCGGTGCCGTTCTCAATGACGTTTTCCATGGCATCTTGCATGCGTGTCCAGTCTGAGGGCTTGCCGTTATATTTAATTTTACCATCAGGCTTGGTAATGACATCGACATCTGCAGCACCTTCGCTACGTTTTAATAGATGCGGGGTGATGTGATAGCCCTTGTTGGCAGTCATGGCGGTGGCATTGGCAATCTGTAGCGGCGTGGCTAAGAAGTACCCTTGACCGATACTGACCGAAATAGTGTCACCCGGAAACCAGTCTCTATCATACCTATCTTTTTTCCATTTCGGTGACGGCATGATACCGGCTTTTTCATTAGGCAAATCAATACCAGTGTCTGCGCCAAAGCCAAAGCGCACCATCCAATCGTGGAGACGCTGGATTCCCATCTCATAGGCCAATTTATAATAATAAGTATCGACCGACTGCACGATAGATTTTTTTAAATCTACGGTACCGTGACCGCCACGCTTCCAATCGCGGAATCGATGGCTATCACCAGGCAGACTAAAATATCCAGGATCATAAATGGTGGTCTCCCAGTCGCGTAGTCCATAATGGATTCCGCCTAAGCCCTCAAAGGGCTTGATGGTAGAGCCGGGTGGATACATGCCTTGCAGCGCCCGATTATATAGCGGCTCATCAGGGTCTTCACGTAGCGCGGCGTAGTCCTTAAAGGAGATTCCTGAGATAAAGGGGTTAGGATCGTAGCTTGGGTTACTGACAAAGGCCAGCACATCGCCATTTTTGGGGTCTATGGCCACAATTGCTCCGCGTCGACCATCGAGCTGCTGCTGAGCAATCTTTTGTAAGCCATAATCTAGACTTAAAGTAATGTCGTTACCGGCAATCGGCGGCTTGGTCTCTAACTGGCGCAAAATATTGCCATAAGCGTCGGTTTCTACCGACTGATAACCGGGTTGACCAAGCAAAATATCTTCATAAAAGTCTTCGATACCGATTTTACCGATAAGGTCCGTACCCGCATAGCGATCTTTATCAATCTTTTTGCTTTCTTTATCATTGATACGGCCAACATAACCGATTACATGTGCAAACAGCTCATCATAAGGGTAGGAGCGCGTCAGCTTACTTTGAATAGTCACGCCGCGAAAGAAGGGTTTACGCTCACTAAACTGCGCCAATTGCGCTTCAGTCAAGTCAATCTTGATGGTGACGGGATCATTTTTACTTTTGCTAAGACGCGCTAAGATATCAGTAATGTCGGTATCGGTCAGCTCAAAAATAGGCGCAAGTAAGGTTAATGTGCGCTCTGGATTTTCCACCTCATCGGGGCTGAGCATCGCCGTAAAGACGGGCTGATTGTCTGCCAGCAGTATTCCGTTACGATCGTAGATATAACCTCGGCTTGGTGGCGCTGATATCAGCTTGATACGGTTATTGTCCGCCTGAGTCTTATATTTATCATGGGCATACACCTGCAGATAACCATAACGTAGCAGTAACACGCTAAAACCCACAAAGATCAACAAACCAAAAATAATGATCCGATGCATAAAAATTTGGTTGACCTGTTCGGTGTCTGGAGTAAGCGGTTTCTTCATATAAGGTCAATAGCCAAAAGGTCGGTGAATAAACAGAGTAGTGAATCAATGGAGAATATAATAAATAGGATAATAAGTAAAAGCGCGGCAAATATAAACGATAAAAATAACCATTTCAAGCAGATAGCGAAGTTTATCTGGCAATACTGACTAGAGTCAGAACCAAATGAAATGGGTACACCTATAGCTTCGTATAACGGACAAAAATTCATAACAACCAAACTGACTCTTTTTTATGGTTGTTTCAACCCTATATAGGCTTGCATGTCAGTCTTCACAGCTATTATAGCTGAATATTATAAGTGGTTATTACAAGCGGCTATTAAGCGACGAATTATAGCAGAACAAAATATATGACGTTGAACTTACCCGTTTGCTTTGTCTATGCCTTTATTAGCGACAGCCAGGCAGTAGGTTAGTGCGTTAGTGGTCAAGTTGTGACCATAAAACGTGTCATCTATAGTCACCACTTGACTGTGGTGTATATGTGCTAATAAATGGCAAGTATGCTAAAATTAGGCGATTTATTTTAACGTATTTTTTAATGTATTTTTGAGTGATAATGCGCAGTTTTTTGAGCGCGCATCGATACTACAATAGCAACGACAAATAGCAACGACAAATAGCAACGACAAATAGCAACGACACTAGATTAACCATAACATACGAACGACAACCGTTACGTCAGGGGCATAAAGAGTCATGGTCGCAACCTCAATATGGCAAACGCTTGCTGAGCATCCAGAATTTTTTGCCATGCTGACTATTCCGCCAGTGACCGCATTTGTCACTTGGATGCATGTATGGATGGCGCTAAAGATGCTGTTTTATCCTATTAAGTTTCGGGGTATACGCATTCCCAACTTTCCTTTTTTCGGTCTACCGGGGATTGGCTGGCAAGGTATCGTACCGCGTAAAGCGGGCAAGATATCAGGGGTTATCGTTGACCAGACGCTCTCAAAGCTTGGCTCACTAGATGAGTTTTTTCAGGCGATGGAGCCGCAGCAAATGGCGACGTTCATCACCGAGACGGTCGATGAGAATCTAGAATTGCTCATTGACGAGATTATGCTTGAGCGCTCAGAGGCACTGTGGAGCAAGATTCCTTATGCCGTAAAGCGCCGTATCTATGCGCAAGCACACCAAGCGTTGCCTGAGATTATGCAATCGTTGGTGACCGACTTAACCTATCATGTCGAAGATTTGGTCGACATGCGCCAAATGATCGTTAATAAGATGGAAAGCGATCGGCGTTTGATGGTCAATATGTTCTTAAAAGTAGGCCAAAAAGAAATTGATTTTATTTGGCATATTAGCGCACTGATTGGGCTTATTTTTGGCATCATTCAGATGTTTATATTTCTGGTAGTGCCGCAGCATTGGACCGTACCCTTCTTTGCCGCTGTTTGGGGACTATTGACCAACTGGATTGCGATTTGGATGGTCTTCAATCCAGTAGAGCCGCGCTTTATCGCTTATGTGAAGTTTTTTGAACGTCGTCAAGGGTTTCCTTTTATCTCATTGCAACTGCCGCATGTGACTAAGTTCCGCTGGCAAGGCGGCTTTATGAAGCGCCAAGAGGAGGTCTCTGAGGTTTTCGCTGAGATTGTCGTTACGGATTTGGTCACTCTTGAAAACATCATGAATGAGATGATGTATGGTGAAAAATCTGCACAAACGCGTGAGCTGATGAAGTCGCACCTTTATCAAGTATTAGAGTCACCAGTGGTCAGTACGACATTGCGTATGGGTCTTGGTCGCCGTGAATTCGGTCAACTAAAAAACACCATTATTGATAAGTCGATTACGGCTACTATGGTGCCATTGCGCGATCCTGGGCTTAATGAAAGCCGAGCCAGTAAGATATTCGGTCTGTTTCGTGACCGTATTCGTGCGCTATCGCCCGATGAGTTTCAAAACTTGTTGCGCCCAGCGTTTCGCGAAGATGAAATGACCTTGATTGTGTTGGGTGGTTTGACAGGATTTTTGGCCGGTTGGCTGCACTTGGTTTTGGTGTTTTTTCCAGCCATGCAGTAACCAGCTTTATAGTAATAATTAAGTCCTTATATCCTCTCTACACATCCCATACAAAGCAGATACTAGACCGTGACAAGTTAACGATAATGTACCTTGCTGTAAGCGCCTTGGCTGGCAATAGCCAATGGCACTAACCACAGCAGTAACTATGCTACGATAGTAAAACCTACCGAGTGCTTTTGAATGTCCTAAAAAGCCCAATCCCTAAAGTAAACAATGACCGTATTAAGGTAAACAAGGTTAGACCGTATGTTAATCACAGAATTAGGTTATTTTGCCTTGCTGGCCGCGTTTGTGTTGGCAATCTTGCAAGTAGTGTTACCAACCATCGGGGTTATTCGTCACAAAGTTGCTTGGCAGCGTCTAGCGCCAAGTTTAGCTTGGGCGCAATTTGCAGCCATGATCACGTCGTTTGGCGCATTAATGGCAGGCTTCTATTATAACGATTTTAGCCTAGTATACGTTTCGCAGCACTCTAACACCTTGCTGCCTTGGTACTACAAGCTATCAGCCACGTGGGGCGGTCATGAAGGCTCGCTATTGCTATGGATGACCATCATGGCAACGTGGTGCGCGCTGGTATCGTACTTCAGTCGTGGTCTACCGCTGTCTATGCGGGCCCGAGTATTGGTGATTTTGGCTGGTGTGCAAATGATGATGCTGGCGATGCTCATATTTACCTCATCGCCATTTGATCGCACCCTACCCAATATCCCAGTTGATGGTGCTGATTTAAATCCAGTACTGCAAGATTTTGGTCTGATTATTCACCCACCGATGCTATATATGGGTTATGTGGGTCTAGTCGTGCCATTTGCCTTTTGTATGGCGGCACTGTGGGCCGGGCGCTTAGATGCGGTGTGGACACGCTGGTCACGTCCGTGGGCGCTTGCTGCTTGGGGGTTCTTGACCGTTGGTATCGCGTTGGGCTCTTGGTGGGCCTATTACGAGCTTGGCTGGGGCGGCTGGTGGTTTTGGGATCCAGTAGAGAATGCGTCCTTGATGCCTTGGTTTGCCGCTACCGCATTATTGCATTCCTTAGCAGTGACTGAAAAGCGCGGGGTCTTTAAAGCATGGACGATTATGCTGGCGATTTTTGCCTTTGCGCTTAGCCTATTGGGCACCTTCTTAGTGCGCTCTGGAGTCATTACCTCCGTACATTCATTCGCTGCTGACCCGACGCGTGGTCTGGTGATCCTGATTATTCTTGGCGTTATTATCGGTGGCGGCCTACTGATGTTCGCCGTTCGCGGTTGGCAATTGACGGTCGAGAGTCAGTATCAGCTGATTTCACGTGAGTCATTTTTAGTCATTAATAATGTCATTATCTTGATCGCTACCTTAGTGGTGCTGCTCGGTACGCTCTATCCCATCATTGCTGATGCCTTTAATCTAGGGCAGGTCTCTGTTGGTCCTCCTTACTTTAATGCGCTGTTTGTACCCCTGACGTGGCTATTATTGTTCGCGATGGGTATGGGCTCTAATATTCGTTGGAAACAAGATAAGCGTCCGTTATTGGGTGTGGGTATGGTGATTGCGGCTAGCAGTCTGGTTCTAGCTGCTGTCATTACCTATTTTGTCCATCCATCGTCAATGTTCAATATCGGTGTCACTTTAGCAATAAGCTTTTGGGTACTGTTTTGGATGGTAGTCGACATTAAGGATAAAACTAAAAACGCTCCTAATATCTTTAAGGGTCTAAGTCAATTGCGCCTCAGCTATTGGGGCCAGCAAACCGCCCACATTGGCGTAATAATCGCAGTCATTGGCGTGGCTTTCACCAGTAGCTTAAGTATTGAGCGTGATGTGGCACTGGGTATTGGTGATACGGTCAATGTGCAAGGTTACGATTTTAAAGTGAAAGACTTTCAGGAAGTCAAAGGCAGTAACTTTGATGGTATGCAAGCACAAGTTGAGGTGAGCAAAAATGGTCGTGAATTAACGACCTTATACCCTGAAAAACGTACGTATGTGGTCAGCATGATGCCGATGACTGAGGCAGCTATTGATGCCAACTTAATGCGCGATCTGTATGTGGCACTAGGTGAGCCTATTGCTCAAGGTAAGGATCAATGGGCGGTGCGTATCTATGTGAAGCCGCTTATTCGCTGGATTTGGCTGGGTGCGATTATCATGGCATTGGGCAGCTTATTAAGTATATTAGACAAGCGCTATCGCATTAAAAAAACCAAAGCACAAGATCAAGTTGCTATTAATGCTACTAATACGTCAACCCCAGTATCAACAATGGGGGAGAACTAACATGAGTGCACCAGACAACAACCCTGATCAAAACAATAAGCGTGGCAACCAAACCATGCGTAAAAAGCAGCTGAAGATATGGTTTTTAATCCCACTTATCATATTTTTTGGCTTGATAGTTATGCTGTATACACGGCTCGGTAAGCCGGTAGCGATTGTGACCAATACGGCCCTTGAGCGTCCAGTGCCTACTTTTGAGTTGCCGTTGTTATCAGATACTAGCCGTATGATGACCAATGATAACTTGCCCGATCAGCCGTTTTTGATGAACATTTGGGGCTCGTGGTGTCCAACTTGTGTTATTGAACACCCGTTTTTGATGCAGTTAGAAGAACGCGGCGTTAATATTGTTGGGGTCAATTATAAAGATGATATTGGCAATGCGCTGAGTTACCTAAACCAGCGCGGTGATCCCTTCTCCATGTCCATTCAAGATTTATCGGGTCAGTTTGCCCTAGATTTGGGTTTAACGGGTGCGCCTGAAACCTTTATCGTTGACGGTGAGGGCATCATTCGTCAGCATATTATTGGTGAGATTAATGAGGCCAATTGGCAAAGTCGTATTACGCCGTGCTTGATGGTGCTCAATGAGGCCAATAAGAACGGTGGCAGCCCAGATCCTAGTCAGCTTGAGGAGGCATGCCAATGAATTTTATGCAAATAAAAGCCAATACTATCTTTAGGCTGGCAAGCTTGATACTGGCGTGTATGCTCAGTATGACCACCTATGCCGCGATTGATGTATACGACTTTGACTCCGTGCAGCAAGAAGCTCAATATCGCGGTCTCATCGAGGAGCTACGTTGTCCGAAGTGTCAAAACCAAAATCTTGCTGGTTCGGATGCACCGATTGCTCAAGATTTGAAGCAAAAAACTTATGACATGATTAAAGATGGTCGTAGTGACGCGGAGATACGGGGCTATATGCAAGAACGCTATGGTGATTTTATAAGCTATAAGCCACCCGTACGTCCATCGACATGGATACTATGGTTCTTTCCGCCATTATTATTAATCATTCTGATTACTGGCTGGTTCTGGCAGAGTCAACGTCGTCAAGTTACCGCAAGTGGTCAAGATGGCTTGACGGTTGATGGTACCGCCAAAGCTTTGACGCCTGCGGAAAAAGCTGAACTTGATCGTCTGTTGTCGCGTACTGATAATGCCGATCATGACATCACAAGCACAGAGGACAAAAAATGACCCTATTTTCTACTGTTGGCTTATTTATTGCCTTAAGCTTACTTATTGCTCTAGTACTCGCCGTTATCGCCATTATACCTTGGTTACGAGCATCACGGGCACCAGACAAACCGGTGGACAACCAGCTGCTAGATATCAACGTTGCGGTATTTCGTGAACGGCTAGCAGAACTTAAAACCGATAAAGACAGCGGCACTATTGATGACAGCCATTACCAAAATCAAAAGCTTGAGCTTGAGCGCCAGCTATTAGACGCTCAGCGTCAAGTCGAGCCGATGGTAACCCCTGGTATCAAAAGCCGTTTAATCGTTATCGTTTGGGTGCCGGTGTTAGCAGCACTGGCCTATCTATTGATTGGTAACCGCACGCCCGTATTCGAGCTGTGGGCGGCTGAAGACAAAGTCGGACAAGTCGCTGATGACTTATTGACCGGCAAAATCGATCAGCCACCAAAATGGGCGATAGAAGACAGTCGCCAGCTTATTTCGGCCATGCAGACCAATGTCCATCGTCATGCTGATGATCCTAATCGTTGGATGCGGCTATCAGAGCTGTTCTTATCACTAGAAGCGACTGACTCAGCAATAGAAGCCTTATCTCGCGCCTATCGTTTGTCACCAGATAATGTAGAGATTGCCACGACTTATGCGCAGATTAGTTTTTTTGCGAATCAAGGCCAGTTGGATGCCAATAGTCGCCGTGTACTACAAGATGTGCTGGCTAAGAATCCTCAGCATGAAGGCGCACAAATGCTAATGGCAATGGGCGAGGCGCGTGGTAATAACTTTGCACAAGCACAAGGCTGGATTAAGCGTTTGCGTGACAGTATTGCAGCCAAACCAGGTGACCATAGCCAAGCATTGGCCAGCTTAGATGAGCTGAGCGCCAATGTGGACGCGCAGAAACAGCAAGCTGCCGAAGGCATCGACGTAACGATAACGATTAATGCCAGCTTATTACCGTTGGTAAAAGGCGATGACGTCTTATTCGTCGCCATTCGTGATGTGAAAGGAGGACCTCCATTTGCCGCCAAGCGCTTGCCCATTAGTATTATCAAACAAGGTGAGGCTAGCGTTAGCTTAAGTGATCTTGATGCCATGATGCCGGAGCGCACGTTAAAATCGGCACGTGCTGAAAAAACTCAGCTGGCTGTCATTGCTCGTATCAGCCATAGCGGCAATGCAGGAGCAGAGTCAGGAGATTTATCTGCCAATCCAGTTGTGATTAGTGTGGGGCAAAACCAAGTCAATATTGAAATCAACCAACAGGTGCCTTGATAAACAAGCATTTTGATATGCTGGTCTATATCTGTAAGTGTCATGACTGTAAGCCTTTTGATATAGACGCCGTAGCTTATTTCTACGGCGTACAATCACAGCACATGAACAGATAAGTCATCGTAACTTGCCGCATCCAGACTAAAAATACTTGAGGTTTTTAAAGCCACAAGGTAAGGTGAGCTTTGCAAACCACCAATCCCTAAGTTTTAGCTATCCTAAAATCCTCTATATTAAGGAGAATCGTGTAATGATGCGAATTATTTTGCTAGGTCCACCAGGCGCCGGTAAAGGTACCCAAGCCCAGTTTATTTCTAAAGAATATGATATCCCGCAGATCTCAACTGGCGATATGCTGCGTGCAGCGATCAAAGAAGGCAGCGAGCTTGGCAAACAAGCCAAAGGTGTTATGAATGCTGGCGGTTTGGTTTCTGACGACCTTATCATTAACTTAGTAAAAGAACGCATCGCTAAGCCTGATTGCGCCAATGGCTGTATTCTTGATGGTTTTCCGCGTACTATTCCGCAAGCCCAGGCGCTTGCCGACGCTGATGTGGCGATTGATCATGTGGTTGAAATCAGTGTACCTGATGATGAAATCGTTAAACGCTTATCAGGTCGTCGCCAACATGCGGGTTCAGGTCGTGTGTATCATGTTGATCACAATCCACCGAAGCAAGACGGCATCGATGATGTGACTGGCGAAGCGCTTATCCAGCGTGAAGATGATAAAGAATCTACCATTCGTGACCGCTTAGCGACTTATCATGAGCAGACATCAGCGTTGGTTGGTTTTTATCAAGATAAAGCCAAAGAAGGCATTGATGCGCCTAACTATGATAAGTTCGATGGTACGCAAGGGATTGATGAAGTAAAACAACAAATCCTATCAGCATTAAAAGGCTAATAATTTTGGCTGGTATTTTTACTAAAAGCTAAGTTATCAAAAGTTAATATCAAAAACTCTGCTTATTGGCAGGGTTTTTTGATGGGTTTAATAATGACTTTACGGGCTTAGATTTGTGAGCTAAGATTTGCGGGCTATGACAAGCCAAGTCATAAATCTATAATATATAGAAGCTAAAATAAAAGTAAAAAAGCCGCCTATCATGAAAGATAGACGGCTTTATTATTCGCATGCTTAAGCCTCTTAAGCCTCTTAAGTCTCTTAAGCATTACCTTCAGCATCTATTTGTGCTTGCTGTTGGCTTTGCGCGTAGGCTTGGTCAAAGTTAACCGGCGCTAGCAATAACTGCGGGAAGCTACCACGAGTAACAATATCGCTAATCACTTCACGCGCATACGGGAACAAGACATTAGGGCAATAGGCCCCTAAGATTTGGCCGATTTGATCTTCTGGGATATCTTTTAGTAAGAAAATACCTGCTTGATGCACTTCCGCGATAAATGCCGCTTCTTCAGCGTTTTTAGCAGTCACGCTTACGGTTAAAATCACTTGATAATGATCATCGTCAAGCTTTTCAGCATTGCTCGACAGATTAATGTCAAGTTCAGGGTTCCACTCTTTAGTGAATACGCCAGCGCCTGGTACTTCAAGTGACATGTCTTTCACATAAATGCGTTCTAATGCCAATTGTGGTTGTGCTTGTTCTTCAGCCATGATAATTCCTCTAGAAGTTGATCAAATGATTGGGCAAAATACAATTGTAATATAGATTGTACCTTAATCTCGATATTTATCTAGCGATTCCTGATCTATCAAGGCTTGTGCTGTGATAGATCAGGAACAGTAGCAAACTAACCTGCTAATAGCTCGTCAAGTTTACCTTGTTGGTTAAACTGATTGAGCTCATCAAAACCGCCAACAAAGGTATCGCCCACGAATATTTGTGGCACGGTACGATAGTTATTGGTTTTTTGCATTAGCTCACGGCGCTCATCGCTGCTCATATCGTGCATGCCAATCTCTTCGTATTTAACGCCTTTAGATTTTAATAATTGTTTGGCATTCGAGCAGTAAGGGCAAATAGGGGTGGTGTAGACTTTAACAGATACGGTCATGATAAATCCTTAATTTATAAGTTTGTGAAGCAATAGTTATATTGTGAAAAATAGTATTATAAAAGGCGATTGTGCTAGCTGCAATCAAGTTAATCGCAAGTCTGTATTCGTTTGTTCTCATTATAAAGTGGGGATAGGAGTGGTAAATTCAAGTTAGCGCTGCTGAAATTTTCGAAAAGTAACATAACTCGAAAAGTAACATGAACAACAAACAAAAAAAGACACTACATTATGAAGTGTCTTTTTTTATTTGCTATAAACGTCCGCTAAATTTTGCTTGGCCCGTTCATTTATGCAAGCTAGGTTTCGCTTTACCTTTATTTTTAGGCTGTGCGTCTTTTAGTCCAACTAATGGCATACCGCCACCTTGCCAGCTGCCAATACCACCATCTAAGCGATAGACGTTATCCTTACCAATCATCTGCACAGCTGCGCCTGCTTGCGCGCCCATATCACAGATAATAATCACAGGCGACTCAATCGCGCGCACTTCTTCTAAGCTGTCTTTAAGCTCAGTAAATGGGATATTACGACTGCCTTGAATATAGCCAGTGGTAAACTTCTTCTTAGCGCGAATATCGATAAGCTGCGCATTTTGGGAGTTGACCATCATGCCAAGTGTATTAGGCGACACTTTTTTGCCGCTACGTTTGCTTTCAATGGCAAAAAACAGTACGGCAAGTACCGCTAAAATACCAAATAAAAACGGGTGGTTGCCCACAAATCCAAGCGCACGATCCAAACCATACCTCCAAAAAATAAGTGTTCTATCAAACTGCGAATACAGTCTAATGATACCGAACAAGGCGCTATTATACCGATTAGGTTCTCTTTAGTAAACGTGCGATGACCATACGTTTCATTTGCTAGTTGTGCTGATTGTCGTAGTAATAAGCGTGTGGGCTAATATGGTTTAGTATCCGCCTCGATTCGCAAAGTCACAAGGTTTTCAACGCGGCGCTGTAGTACTTCGCCGTCAGCAACCGCTTGCCATAATGCGCAGCCTTTACTGTTATGGGTATGACGACAATCACGAAACTGGCAATCACCGGACAAAGGCGCAAGCTCAACAAAACCGGAGATAATGTCGTCGGGGGTTAAATGCCAAATGCCATATTCACGAATACCTGGGGTATCGACGATGCCGCCTTGGGTCAGGTCATCTGGATTAAACGGCAATAAACGGCTAGTGGTGGTGGTATGCTGCCCGAGTTTTGAGTTGTCAGAGATAATATTAACGCTTTGTGCTGATTCAGGCAGTAGTGCATTGATTAGGCTACTCTTACCAACGCCCGATTGCCCCGCAAAGATCACCAATTTATTATCAATATAACGTTTGAGCTCACCCAGTCCTTGTTGATCATTGCTGTCCGCGACGTTTTCTGGACAATCAACTGAAGTTAGAACGCTTTCATAACCCAGTGCCGCATACTGCGTCAGTAATTCATTAGTATTGGCATCATCATCTTCTGCTAATAAATCTGCTTTATTTAATACCAGTAGCGGCTTCACACCGGCATGATGGCAAACCACTAAATAACGGTCAATTAAGGTAGGGGCAGCCGCTGGCAGTGGTGCAAAGACAATAGCCAGAATATCGACATTAGCGGCTACTGGCTTAAGCTTATGATAGCGATCTGGGCGTGAGATTAAAGACGTGCGCGGCTTTACTGCCTCAATGCGGCCAAATCCAGTATTGGAATCGGCATTCCAGCGTACATTATCACCAGCAGCAAGCATCGGTAAATTGGTACGGACATGACAACGCCAAATATCCCCTAATGCCAGCGCTTGCCAAAACGGCTCAGGATCATCGGGTGCAAACTCAGGTTGCACAGGAATGACCGCCGGTAAGTTGGTCACTTGTACTTCTAGCTGCTTGCCATAATGCGCCATGACCACGCCATCCATTAGGCTGTCGTCAATACTGTCTTGATTAGACAACTGTTGTTTATCGATGCGACGAATCTGCTGTTTGGTCAGTTTGCGTTGCCGAATTAATGCCATGAATTGTGACCTATTAAAAAATATTGCTAAGTGTAGCGTGAAAATTTGCTAACATACAGCCTAAAGCGCCTGCGACAGACAGTGGTTTTGTAACGTTTAAGCGCCACGAACGCCAAGGCGTTATACCTTTTATATTATTTACTTTATTGAGGCTCAACTGATTCAAAGTTGCTTCAAGAATTATTGACCATAGGACAGCTTATGAGTACTGGTGACCATCCCAACAAAATTAAGATCAAAAACCAAGGTAAAAAAGGGTTGGTATGGATTGATTTAGAGATGACAGGGCTTGATACCTTAAATGATGAAATTATCGAGATTGCCACGGTTGTCACCGATGAAGACTTGAATGTCTTAGCAGAAGGTCCTGTTTTTGCCATCAAAGTATCTGACCGTAAATTAAACGGTATGGATGACTGGAATACTAAGCAACACGGGCAGTCAGGGCTGGTCGATCGAGTTCGCCGTAGTACCGTGACCTTGGCCGAAGCCGAAGCTGAAACGATCAAGTTTTTGAATAAATGGGTCGATAGCGGCAAGTCGCCAATGTGTGGTAACTCTATCTGTCAAGATCGGCGTTTTATGGCGCGGCAGATGCCAGAATTGGAGAGATTCTTCCACTATCGCAACCTTGATGTGTCTTCAATCAAAGAGCTGTGCTTCCGCTGGCGTCCTGACATCCTTAGAAATTTTGAAAAGGGCGGTAGCCATTTAGCGTTAGATGATATTCGCGATTCTATTCGTGAGCTAAAACACTATCGTCAGCACTTTTTTAAATTGATGCCGCAGGACTAAATCAAACTAGGCGGTCTTAAACGCTTAATCCTGCTATTAAGATTAGCCAGCAAAAAAAAGGGTCTGTTGAATAGTCAACAGACCCTTTTTTAATGTTTTTTTTATAGTTGCGTAGGGTGCGCTCTGCGCACCAATAACGAGATTATGGCGAACAAGTGGTGCGCAGGGCGCACCCTACACCTGAAAGTCGTCAAAAAAAGCACTGCTTTGGTAGACTTGCAAGGAAAATCCTTTAAATAGGATTTTCTAATATCATCAAGCGGTGGGTTACGTTACACCAAAAATTTAAACTCAACTAATCCAAAGTTGGCGTTATTAGTATTGCTGTCAATATTTGCCTCTATATCTGTCGTAATTGCCCCAATCACTGCGCTGACTTTAGGTTGGCGTGTTTCTTTATCAAGTAGCCGCCAATCTCCAAGCACATAACGTATTTTTGGTTCGGCTGTATCAGAACTATTTTTGACCTGATGTATTTGTGGACGATGAGTATGACCATGTAGCAGTGCATCACTATTATCAATCGCTTGGGTTACCGCATCCTCACTCACATCCATGATATAAGCCGCTTTAGTCGTATTATTCTGCTGGCTTTTTTGCCGCATTTTATCAGCGATTGCCAGCCGTTTTTCTAATGACTTATTGAGCAGATACCACTGGGTTAGACGATGACGCATTATCTTACGAAAGAACTGATATTTTTTATCATCGGTACATAGCGCGTCACCATGTTCTAGACGGTAGCTTTGCTGTTCGACAGATAGAATATAAGGTTCATAAATTATCTCGCCACCGAATAGGTTACAAAATGGCTGGCCTAATAAAAAGTCACGATTGCCATGCATCACTAAAATCTCGCAACCGTCTATACGCAACTGTTTAAGTTTAGCAATGAGCGGTGTTAGCCAATGAGTTTGGCGCTCGTCTTCTAATAATGTTAAGTAGGCATCATCACCCAGCCAGACTTCAAACCAATCGCCTAAGATAAATAAGCGCTTGAGCGCAGGCAGGGCAAGACAGTCATCGAGCAGTGCCAAAAAAGCCTGCACTAAGGCAGGCTCTTCAGGCGATAAATGCAAGTCGCTGATTAATAATTGCCGTACCTCATGGGGACGGGTCGTTATCAGATGATTGAAATTTTGCATTTATCATAACCTTAAATGATTGCGGGTTATTTATTTAGAAACTGCTTAATCAGAAGCTACTTATTCAGAAACGATAGTTGCTGAATTGATAATAACCGCTTCTTTTGGTACGTCAGCATGCATGCCGAAACGACCAGTAGGAACGCCTTTCATTTTTTCAATAACATCCATACCGCTAGTTACTTTACCAAACACGGTATAACCCCAACCTTGTGCATTTTTGCCAGTATGGTTCAGGAAGTCATTGTCTTTTACGTTAACAAAGAACTGGCTGGTTGCTGAATGCGGATCTTGGGTACGTGCCATAGCAAGCGTGCCAGCATCATTTTTTAGACCGTTATCGGCTTCGTTTTCAATAGGCGCATTGGTGCCTTTTTCATTCATATCTGCATCCATACCGCCGCCTTGAATCATAAAGCCGTCGATGATGCGATGAAAGATAGTACCGTCGTAATGACCAGATTTGACGTAGTTTAAAAAGTTTTCTACGGTTTTTGGGGCTTTTTCTTCGTTAAGTTCGATAACGATAGCACCCATAGTGGTGTCGAGTTCTACTACTGGCATATCTACCATGTTGTAATCCTTTTTAATTGCAGCACCCGAATTGGTACTGTGGTGAGTTAATATTGTGGTTAGTCTAACGGCTTTTTTGTCGCCTGTCATGTATCAGGCTGTTAATGCATTCGTGAAACCTGATAGAATAACGCAACTTTATGATTTATCAATATAGTTTGTACCAAATAAAATAGATACGCTATGCTATATAAGTAGACTGTATCCGTTTTTAAAATGAACCGACTATATTTTCTTATTAATTTTTGAACTTTCTATGGTGCGTGTTGGCGCGTACCATAACCTGATAAATTGCGTTAGGAGCAATGTTCCATGAGTGAGCACTCAAACACTACCGAACAAAAAAACGACTTTATTCGTAATATCATTCGTGACGATCTCAATGCGCAAAAATATAAACAGATAGTGACGCGCTTTCCACCCGAACCTAATGGCTATTTGCATCTTGGGCATGTGAAGTCAATTTGCCTCAACTTTGGCGTTGCTGAAGAATTTGATGGTATTTGTCATTTGCGTTATGACGATACCAACCCAACGGCCGAGAAACAGGACTACATCGATAATATCAAAAAAGATTTAAAGTGGTTGGGGTTTGAGTGGGCAGGCGAGGCATTACATGCGTCAAGCTACTTTGATCAATTGCATGCGTGGGCCGTCCAGCTGATTGAGCAAGGCGACGCTTATGTTGATTTACAAACCCCTGAACAAATCAAAGATAATCGTGGCTCGTTTAAGGAAGCAGGTACCGCGTCTCCACAACGTGATGCCAGTGTTGCAGACAATGTAAAATTATTCGAAGATATGAAAAACGGTAAATACGCCGATGGCAAAGCAGTATTGCGCGCCAAGATTGATATGTCTGATGCCAATATGAATATGCGCGACCCGATTATTTATCGTGTGATGCATCAAGAGCATCATCAGACCGGTGATAAATGGTGCGTCTATCCGATGTATGATTTTGCTCACCCATTATCAGATGCGCTTGAAGGCATTACTCACTCGCTATGTACGTTAGAGTTTGAAGACCATCGTCCGTTTTATGACTGGATTGTTAGTAAGATTGGCTTTGAGAAACCACCACATCAGTATGAGTTTTCACGCCTGAATGTTGACCATACTTTGACCAGTAAGCGTAAGCTTAAGCAGTTGGTCGATGAAGGTATCGTTGATGGTTGGGACGATCCGCGTATGCCTACCGTTGCTGGTATGCGCCGCCGCGGTTATACCCCTGAAGGGTTACGTGATTTCTGTAGTCGGGTCGGTATCGCGAAAGCCGATGGTATGGTCGATATGCGTTTGCTCGAATTTAGCATTCGTCAATCATTAGATGACACTACTGCGCGCGGAATGGCCGTACTTAAACCTTTAAAAGTGACCATTACTAACTTCAGAGAGGCGGTCAGTAGCTGGGAAACTCAAAAAGCAGACAGCGTTAATGCACGTTGGGATGATGACACCCAAACGTTATGGTTAACGCAGCCTAATCATCCAAACGTCGATATGGGTGAGCGCGAGATTCCCTTCACCGAAACCCTTTATATTGACCAAGGCGACTACGAGATTGAGCCGCCAGCGGGTTATAAGCGCTTGTCACCAGAAAAAACTGAAATTCGTTTGCGCAATACTTATATATTAGCAGTGACCGAACATGTTATTGATGATAATGGTAAGGTTATTGAGCTAAAAGCGACTATTGATCCGACGACCTTAGGTAATAATCCTGAAGGCCGCAAGGTTAAAGGCGTGATTCATTGGGTATCGGCCAGTCAAGGCATTCCAGCTACGGTACGTTTGTATGAGCCGTTGTTTAGTGTCGAAGATCCCAGTAGCGTCAGTGATGTACATGGTGCGCTAAACCCCAACTCTTTGACTGAGCTGTCGGCAGTGGTTGAACCGTCACTCGCAAATGCCGATGCTGGCACGCGCTTTCAGTTCGAACGTGAAGGCTACTTTATATCTGATGCTATCGAGCATAGCAACGAGCGTCCAGTATTTAACCAAATCGTTAGCTTACGTGACAGTTATAAACCGGCTTAGTTTATCAATCAGTATTACTTATAGAGTTCGATAGTCTAAAATGATACTGAACAATAGTAGTTTGCAAGCATGCCCATTTCTAGTACGCTAGAGATGGGCTTTTTTATGAAAAATAATAAATTATTCAATAAGTGATCATTAGTAATAATTATAAACCGTAAATTTGAGGACATACCAATGGCAAAGTTTTTGAATAGCAGTGGCACCACCTATCATTTAGAAGAGCTGATTAAAAGTGCATCCGACCGCCTGATTATTATTAGCCCTTATCTAAAGCTCAATGACCGCATTAAAGAGCTGTTAGAAGACCGCAATCGGCTCAAAATCGATATTCGGATTGTTTATGGTAAAAATGACTTGCAACCAGAAGAGATTAATTGGCTTAAGAACTTAACCTTTATTCGTACTAGCTTTTGCAAAAACTTGCATGCCAAATGCTATCTCAATGAAAACGAATGCATCATTACCAGTCTTAATCTCTATGAATTCAGCCAAGTGAATAACAATGAGATGGGCGTGCTTATTTACCGTAATGAAGATACCAAGCTATATGCTGATACCTACGATGAAGCCCAGCGCATTATTCGTATCAGTGATGAAGTACGGATGTCGTTTGAAAAGGTCGCCACATCTGATGACAAAACAGTCAGTCCTGTCTCTGTTACGACTGATAAAGCAGCAGAAGATATTGCAAAGCCTAGCTATTCTAAATTGACCACAGCGAAGCTTGCCAAAGAATTGGGATTAAAAACCCAAGAGTTAAATGACAAGCTGCTTGAAATGAGCTATCTGGAAGAAAAAGAGGGTGAGCTGGTACTAACCGAAGCTGGCAGTGCTGCTGGTGGTATCAGCAAACGTGGAAAATTCGGTGAGTTTTGTTTGTGGGATGCAGGCATGGTGATTTAGCTAACTTGCTAAATACTTGTTTGATCATTTTAACCCCAAAATAGAATAACCGTATTACAATCCGTCACAAGACATGCATAACCAGTTTGTTAAGATGAAATGAGTTTTTACTGGCGTGGCTCTAGTTATTCGTTGAGTTATTTATTAAGTTATTTATTAAGTTATTTATTAAGTTATTAGCTGATAGCTGAGCACGTCGATGATAACAATATGGCGCAATGATACATTTCGACATTAGCGCTCAAAACTACTATAAATAAGGAATTAAGCATGGCACATTTACGTTTAGGCGATAGCGCACCAAATTTTGACGCCAGCACTACAGATGGCGATATCAATTTTTACGATTGGGCAGGGGACAGCTGGGTAGTTTTCTTCTCGCATCCTGCTGACTATACGCCAGTATGTACCACCGAGCTTGGCCGTACCGCAGCACTAGGCGGCGAGTTTCAAAAGCGCAATGTCAAACCTATCGCGTTATCGGTAGATGGTCTAGAAGACCACAAAGGCTGGGTTAGCGATATTGAAGAAACCCAAGGCACAGCCGTGAATTTCCCTATCATCGCTGATTCTGATCGCAGAGTAGCCAATCTATATGACATGATTCATCCGAATGCAGATAATACCGCTACGGTTAGAAGCGTATTCATTATTGATCCTAAAAAGAAAGTGCGCTTGACGCTCACTTATCCTGCCAGCTGTGGTCGTAACTTCGATGAAATCGTACGAGTAATTGATGCCATGCAACTGTCGGATGAATATAATGTTGCGACTCCTGTTGACTGGAAAGAAGGCGATGACGTTATCATTCCACCTAGTGTCAAAAACGAAGACATTGCTGCCAACTATCCTAAAGGTCATACGGAAATTAAGCCTTATTTACGCACGACACCTGCGCCAAATAAATAACCAAGTCTCAAGACGTATGGTATAGATGTCCATATTATCGTTGTTACTTAAAGTCCCATAATATAAAATCCCATAATATAGAGTCCCATAACCTAAAGTTATGGGACTTTTTACTATTATCTTCACAAGGATTGGTGAGGTTTTGCTATGATAAAAATCTATCAGTGCTAAGTCGCTGCTTGATCACCCTTACAAGGAGTTTGCTGTGAAAAAATTATACGTCACCCGTACCGCCCCCAATGCGCGCAAAGCCATTATTTTACTGGCTTCAAAAGGTATTGATATCGATAATATGGATGACCTTGATGTAGTCGATATCGACTTTGCTGCTGGCGAGCAGTTCTCAGAGGCGTTCACTGCTATGAACCCCATGCAGACGGTGCCGGTACTGACGCTTGATGATGGCACGGTACTTAATGACTCACAGGCTGTCTGTGAATATCTTGATCGTGTTTATGGTGAGCGTTCGGTCATGGGTAATGATGTGGTACAGCGTGCTCAAGTCTGTGCGATGCGCCGTATTGCTGAGTTTGAAGTGTTGTATAACCTGATGCTGGCATTTCAGCACAGTCACCCCTCTAAAGCCCAGCGTGTCGAGCAGGTACCAGAGTTCGTAGCGCCTTCTATTGCGCGTTCTGTTAAAGCTTTGGCTTATTTTGAAGCGCGCTTACAAGATCGTGAATACTTAGTCGGCGATCAGTTGAGTTTTGCAGATATTGTATTGTATTTAGGGTTAGATTTTGGCAAATTATTAAAAGTAAACCCTACTGAACACGGAGAAAACCTCGCGCGTTTCTATGCGATGATGCATGAGCGCTTTAGTGTGAAGAAAATGGGTAAAGCCAAACCTACTACCGAAAGTGAGCAAGACAAGTAAGTCGTTTATTGTATTTACAAACCTATTTAAAAACCAAGAGTGGGTCACTAATAATATCGTTAGTGATCCACTCTTGGTTTTATAGCTGGTCTCATAAATGGCCAATCTTACCGATAGTCATAAGCTATGAATATCTTGACTATATTGTCAACTATATTAAATATTCAAACTATAAAACCAAACACTTCGTTACAAAAGCTGACGTTATCAGGGTTATAGTTATTAAATAGTTGTTTTTTACTAATATTGTTAATAGAACAGATTTAAATGTAGTACAAGAGGTTAAAAAAGGTCTTGTGCTGTATTTTTTTGCTGTTTTTTATTGTGGGCGTTCTTCAATACTTGTCTAAGTTATTGCTCTCGATAGCCAATCGCACGTTGCTATGAGTGCCTCTCTTTTATGTTAAATCGACTATAAAAGCCATTCCGGAATTTATTGATTTAAAACTCTTATTTGTAACTCTATAGGTAAGGTATAACTACTATGAAACCAATTTTAACATTAGCATTATTGCCAAGTTTGCTGATGGTCAGTGTCGCGTTAAGTGCTTGCCAAAATGCTTCGTCACCTACCGAGAATGACGCACAGGAAACTGCCGATAAGGCCGGCGAGACCACTGATACCACCTTAAACCCCAACGTGACAGTGGATGAGACTATAAAAACTGAGCAGACCGCTGAGCAGCAGATGATTAATGACCTTGCTCGCCACCGTTGGACATTAGCTACTGCAACTGATAGCGCCTCCCAACCACTACCTTTATTAATGACTATCAAAGATCAAGTCACCTTGAATTTTAATAAGTATCAAGGCCAAAATACCATCAACTATAGTGTCGGCTGTAATACCATGAGCGCCGCTTATAACCTACAGGGTCAAGCTTTAACTGCCGAAGAGAGTATGGGCACTAAAATGTCATGTGGCGATCTCAATACGGCCGAAAACCGCTTAAACAAGCTGATATATGGCGACAGTCAACTAAGTTTAGTAGAGGGTGAGCAGCCAATGTTGACGCAAGTCACAGGTGATTCGACTACTTTGGTTTGGAGAGGTAGGCTGACCGCACAAGCGAAGTATAATACTAAAGGTGAGACTATATTTTGGGCCGTAAGTTCTGTAACTGTACCTTGTACCGATAACAGTGCAAAAATGTGTCTGCAAGTGAGGCCCGTCACTTATGATGAGCAAGGTATAAAAACTAGCGAGGGTGAATGGGCGCTGTTTACAGGGACTATAGATGGCTATCAGCATGACAGCACACAGGAAGAGGTGCTGCGTTTGCACCGTTATAATTTAGACACCGATGATATATCAGCAGAAGGCTATGATGCAGAATATGCCTACGTGTTAGATACCGTGATCGAAAATAACACTTAAGTTACTATCCTGTTTTTAACATACAGAGTCCAAAAGACAGTAAGCTGAGTATGTACAACCTTAACGCCGATTATTTAAGTCTTCTTCTGTTAAGCGCCAACGGCCTTTCTTCTTAGTAGCCCCACGCCCACTCATACCACTGTTAAGCAGCAGCTTATTCATAGAGTGGCGTGAATGCGCATGACAGATTGCGCAGGCAAGTCCGTCGGCGGCATCTTCTTGGGGTACCACCTCCAGCGCTAGTATTCGGCAGACCATTTCTTGCACTTGTTCTTTGGCCGCCGCGCCATAGCCACAAACCGCTTGTTTGATTTGGCGCGCAGTATATTCTGAGACCTCTAAATCTAAAGCCACTAAAGCTGCAATGGCTGCGCCCCGTGCTTGGCCCAGCTTAAGTGCAGAGTCAGGGTTTGCTGCCATAAATACTTGTTCAACAGCGGTATAAATAGGTTCATCAGAATATTTCATATGATGTTGAGCAATGCGAGTTAAGCCATTAAAAATGCGCTTAAGACGCTCAGGCATCTCTTTGGTTTCTGTGCGAATAGTACCGGCATCAATATAAGTCAGCTTATCGCCTGTTTGTTGGACGATGCCATAACCGGTCATACGCGAGCCGGGATCAATTCCAATGATAATTGCCATAGTATTCCGTTTCAGTATTCCATGTTGCTGCTATATGCTTTTTTAGCTTAAAAAACAGCCGTAAGTTTGATAGTATAACAAGCCATCCCCATATACATCATAAGTTAAGCATTTTAATTTGCTTAACACTCAATTCTTAGCTTTAATATTACTAGTTTTAATTTTATAGGACGACACTTTATGGGTCAGATAGTTGGTATTGCCATCGTTTGGTTTATTATCGAGATGCTGCTGTGGTACTTAATTGCCCAGTTTGTGAGTGGCTGGTGGGTATTTATTTGGTTTATTATCGCCGCTGTCATTGGTATTTCCTTTATTCGCAAAGGGATGGCCGCTCTTAATCCCATGGCGCAGCAAATGAAAGCGGGCGGCATGATGAATCCTTCGGCACGGCCGCAAGAGTCAACCATGATCAAAAGTGTTGCGATGGCAGCGGCAGGTATTCTACTGCTTATCCCAGGAGTAATCAGTGATTTGCTCGCGTTACTAGTGGTATTACCGCCTGTGCAAAAGAAGCTGAAAGACATTGCCAATAACTATGTCATGAACAATCAGCAAAAAATGATGGAAATGATGGCCAAGCAGATGGGTGGACAAATGGGCGGACAAAACCCATTCGGTGGCGCAGGTGATATGGGCAGTCAAAATCCGTTTGGTAAACAGCAAAAAAGCCCATTTGGTGATGTTTTTAAACAACATACGACCGTTGATGGTACTGCCAAAAACATCCCTAAAGATGTGAAAAAAATTACTAAATCTGCCAATGATGAGTAGCTTGTCGCTTTAGCAAAATAGCGACTACTGTGAAATTTGCGCAGTAGTCGTCTGGCTTAGCTAAAGACTTGTTTTGATTCTAAATATGATGTGGTTAAAATTACCATAAAAAAAGCCCCTTTCGTCAATGACAAAAGGGGCTTTTTAGTGATGACAACCAAAATTGGTCAGCATCGAAATTAACAACCGGAGTACCGCCGTAAGATGGTGACCCATGAACCGTGAAGTTCAGGGCGGATACGTCATCACCTCGGTAGGTTTCCTGAAACACCGCAAGCGGTGCAGGCATACACAATGAAGCAATAGGTAGCGTATCCAGGTATAACATTATCGGCTCAGGGAATAACATCCACTAGCCAACACTCCAGAATAAATCCATATTAACCAATGAAATCGATGATTGCAAGTTCACTTTACAGATTTATACCTCATATTAATAATTGTTTTACTTTCAATTTATACAGGACAAAAGGTTTCAAATCGCACTAAAAAATGTCGAGTTTTCGGCTATTTTGAGATTTGTGGTAGTATAGAGGCCTTTCATCATCCTAATGTAGCACTATAGGCGTTCATTCACTTGAGGAGCGGTAATCTATGACCAGTATGCAGCAAAAATCAGAGTCACTTAATGACAGTCAGGCTCAGCCTAATAGTAAGCAGAATAAAAAAGTGCCGCATGTCTTAATGATATTAGATGGCTTTGGGCATCGTGAAGACGAAAAAGACAATGCCATCGTCGCCGCCAATATGCCAAATTTAGATAAAATTTATCAGCAATATCCGCATGGGCTGATTTCAGCATCAGGAGAAGATGTGGGTCTACCAGAAGGACAGTTTGGTAACTCAGAAGTCGGGCATATGAATCTAGGCGCCGGTCGCGTGCTTTATCAAGACTCAACCCGTATCTCAAGTGAGCTTGCTGACCGTGAGTTTTATAAAAATGAAGCGTTAGTGGGCGCAGTGACAGCGGCAAATGAGCTAGGTGGTAACGTGCATATTATGGGCTTGTTGTCTGACGGCGGCGTACATTCGCACCAAGATCATATCGAAGCCATGTGTCACTCAGCGCTAGTCCATGGTGCAAAAAAAGTCTTTGTCCATTGTTTTTTAGATGGTCGTGATACCCCGCCTAAGTCTTCGGATAAGTACATCAATCGGTTGCGTGAATATGTGAATAAGCTCAATGCACACTATGAAGGTCGGGTGCAGATTGCTAGTATCATTGGACGCTACTATGCGATGGATCGTGACAATCGTTGGGATCGGGTACAAAAAGCTTACGAGTTAATTACCGAAGGTAAAGCGGATCGTCTATCAACCCGTGCAGATGGGGCGGTTCAAGCGGCCTACAAAGCGCGCGAGACTGATGAGTTTATTAGCCCTACTGTTGTGATTGGGCGAGACGAGACGCCCTATACCGTTGACGATAATGATGCGCTCATTTTTATGAACTTTCGTGCTGACCGTGCCCGTGAGCTTGCGCAAGCGTTCGTCTTACCAGATCATGAGTTCTCAGGGTTTGCTCGAAACAAACGTCCGAAACTTGCTGCCTTCGTAATGTTGACTAAGTACTCAGATGTTTTGGCCGATAATGCAAAGACCAGTATTGCCTATTATCCAACGTCATTGAGCAATACGCTGGGCGAATACTTGCAGAAACAAGGAAAAACGCAGCTGCGTATCGCTGAGACTGAAAAGTATGCCCACGTGACGTTCTTCTTCAGTGGCGGTCGTGAGGCTGAATACGAGGGCGAAGAACGTATCTTAGTACCGTCTCCAGATGTGGCGACTTATGACTTGCAACCTGAAATGAGTGCCCCTGAAGTAACCGATAAACTGGTAGCAGCCATTGAGTCAGGTAAACACGATGTATTGATCGTGAACTATGCGAATGGTGATATGGTCGGACACACGGGTATCTTTGATGCAGCGGTGCAAGCAGTGGAAGCGCTAGACGTGTGCGTAGGTCGAATTGAAACAGCAGTACGCGCTGCTGGTGGTGATATGCTGATTACTGCGGATCATGGCAATTGTGAGCAAATGCAAGATTACGACAGTGGTCAGGTACATACCCAACATACCACTGAACATGTGCCCTTGATTTATATTGGTGAGCAAAAGGTACAAGTACGTAGCGGCGGCAAGCTTAGCGACGTGGCACCTACTATTTTGGCACTGATGAACATTGAGCCACCAGCTGAGATGACAGGAGAGAATTTACTTGTTCCAGTCTCTTGATGTTATCATTTTAAGTCTGACTTAGCGTTGTCTTAACGCTTTTTGGCCGACTGGTTAATGGATAATAAAGGAAGTGAAAAAGAAGGGAAGGGCAATCATTATCCTTCCCTTTTTTATACGATAGATTTTGTCTAATTCACTTGCAATACTATCCTAGTGCTTAATGTCCTCTTAATGCTATCTTATACGTTATCACTTGCTAATAATCTTATGACAATAAGCTTATATGTTTTCTTATTTTAGATGAGTCCTTTTATGCGTCTATCAGCTTTTAAACGACCAAACAAACTTGTTATACCAGTAGCTATAAAGCCTGCTGTTTTTAAGCCTGCGTTTATGATTGGTTTACTAGGGTTAGGTAGCGTCAGCCTGTACGCTCAAGCAGCGACTATAGCGCCTGTCGATACTAGTGTCAGTAGCCCCACAGCAGGTATACAACTTATCAGTCTAAAAGGGGATGAGGTTCCATTAGAAAATGGGGACGATGGTTTATCCGATACGGCCGATATGTTAGATGCCGCTGATGATTGGATAGATAATGTACCTGATGCGAGCGCTGTAACTAATGACTCAGACGACAGTAATGCAGATGATATAAATACTGACATTCCAGCTGAGGTTGCGCACGTCTCTCTAAAAGCCATTGCACCTGAAACCCTAAAGACTTTTGTCGCGGTGGTGGACCTAGTTCGGCGTGAGTACGTTGATGCGGTCAATGATGCAGAGCTGTTCAATAATGCTATGAGTGGCATGCTGACCAAGCTCGACAGTCATGCTGAGTTTTTAGATGCCGAAGCGTATGAAAATCTACGTGCCTTTACCCAAGGCGATGTGGGTGATATTGGGCTGACAGCTACTTATCAATCAGAGGTAGGATATTGGGTCATTACCGATGTGATCACTGATTCACCTGCCGATAAAAAAGGCATCGCTGTTGGTGATTATTTGCATCAAATTGATGAGTTTAAGCTTGATGAAACTAAACAGTCCAATGATATTAAGCAGCTGCTCACCGGTATTGCAGGTACGCAAGTCGATGTTATTACCTCAAAAGCAGGTCGCCGTAAACATACTACTACCTTGCAACGTAATAATAACCATCCTCAGATTATTGAGACGCGTCTTGTTGATGGTATTGCTATTATTAGATTGCCCGCCTTTCAAAACAACAGCCGTGAGCAAATATTACAAAGCTTGATTGGTCTAGATGCTCCGGTTTCAGGTATTTTATTAGATATGCGGGATAACCCAGGCGGTGTATTGACTTCAGCGGTACAAGTAGCCAGCTTGTTTATGAATGATACCGATGTGGTACAAGTAAAAGGTCGCCAAAGCGCCCTGCAAACCTTATCCACCCAAGGCACTGCAGTACTCCAACCCTTGCCCGTTGTCATCCTACAAAACCGTTATTCGGCATCAGCAGCAGAAGTGTTAGCAAGCAGTTTGCAGGCACAAAAGCGTGCGACTATTGTAGGCGAGGTCAGTTACGGTAAAGGATCAGTACAATCGGTAATACCGCTCAATGATGAACAAGCGGTCAAGTTCACTGTCGCCCATTACCTAACAGCTACGGGTAAAAAGATAGATAAAATCGGTGTACAGCCTGATGTGACTTTATCGGGTAGTGAGAATACGTGGGAGCAACAAGCACTTGATCTATTCCGCCAGCAAGAACGCCCGTCAGGCATACGTTTTGTGAAAAAAGACACGTCAAAAGCAAGTGCTGTTGACGAAACTATACCGAGTAACTAATATGGCCTAATAACGGTTAATAAAAAACAATGTTCATAAATTAATGCTCATAACCTGATAACAGAGTCTGCTTAAAGCTTTATTAACAAAGTGGTAGTCTTTTAGCCAAACACTACTCACCGTATTGATCTTCAGCAATATCTAGCTTTTTCATCCGATAGCGTAATGAGCGGAAGGTAGTCCCTAGTAGCTCGGCAGCTTGGGTTTTATTCCAGTCAGTCTGTTTGAGCGCAGTAATAATCAAGCGCTTTTCTTGATCTTGCAGATAAGCTTCTAGCCCTTTTTTCGGCAAATCGGCTTCAGATGCGCTTACTAATGACGACTGACCATCTGTTTCCTCGACAAATAACCCTTGTTCACGCCGATCGTTTGGTTCATCGGTATTTTCTGGGGCGTTAGTAGCTGAGCGTTGAATATGCGAAGGGTAGTGCTGAGTACTGGTACGGTAAGGATGTAAATTGGTCGTCTTCTGCCCAGTTACGGTTTTTGTCGTCACTGGGGTGTTTTTATCCTGATTTCCCATGGACTTAGTTAAGGGTTCGTCAGCCATACTAGGAAGAGCGGCAGCATGTGCATCAGCAGTCGCTTTTTTATGAGGAGTTAGAGCCTCAATATTGACATCAATTTCAGCTAGCCCTAGATGACTGACGTCAATTGTTGATGTTTCAGCTAAGGTTACCGCCCGCTCAAGTAAGTTACGCAGCTCGCGGACGTTACCGGCGAAATCATGGTGCTGTAAGCGCTGGCAAGCATCGGCTGTCAATGTTGGCGATGTATCAAGTTGCCACTCATCAGCAATCAATGCCAAAAAGTGCTGGGCTAACACTGGGATATCATCACGACGGGCATTAAGGGTAGGCAACTTAAGCTCAATAACGTTAATACGGTAGTATAAGTCTTGTCGAAATGCACCACTTTGTACCAGCTGGTCTAAGTCTTTATGAGTCGCTGATAAGATACGAATGTCTACTGGCACCTCTTTAGTATCACCGATAGCGCGTACGGTTTTTTCTTGAATAGCGCGCAGCAGTTTCACCTGCATTGCCAATGGCAAGTCTGCCAACTCATCCAAAAATAACGTACCGCCACTAGCCTGTTGAAACAATCCTTGTTTGTCCGCGACGGCACCGGTAAAGCTGCCTTTTTTATGGCCGAAAAACTCTGATTCCATCAATTCTGAAGGTATTGCGCCACAGTTTACGGGCACAAAGCTGCCATCTCGGCGCGGACTTAAATCATGAATCAGTTTTGCCACCACTTCTTTACCCGTTCCTGAAGCCCCTGATAAAAATACAGGGGCTTGCGAGCGTGCCAGTTTTAAAATGGTGTTTTTAAGGGTTTGCATCACTGCTGAGTCACCAATCAGACGGCTGTCTAAGATCTGCTGCTCAGGGGAGCGCTCATCAGTGGCTTTGTCATTATTGTCTTGATGAACAACCTTGAGGGCATTTTCAACCAATTGCCGCAAACGTGGTAACTCAAGAGGCTTATTCACAAAGTCAAAAGCCCCAAGTTTGAGGGCTTCAATAGCTAAATCCATACTTCCGTGTGCGGTAATGACGGCTACTGGGGTACTAGAGCTGTTACTAATTTGTTTGACTAATTCTAGACCTGACCCATCAGGTAGGTTCAAATCAGTTAAGCAAAAATCATAGTCATTGTCTTGCCAGTATGTTTTTGCTTGCGATAAGGTGTAAGCGACATCGCTTATGATGCCCATCTTAGTTAGGGTGATTTGCATCAGCCGGCATAAATCCACTTCATCATCGACGACCAGCGCAGTTTTTGTCATACATACTCTCATTTTGTCCGTGGTGTGCACGTGCTACAAGGTATTAAAAGGTATTGCTATAAATTGGCGCAATGACGCGAAAGCAGGTTTTTTCACGCTCCGGAATATAAAGTAAACGGGCTTGATTGGCTTCACAAAACGATTGAGATAAATATAACCCCAACCCTGTGCCTGACTCAGCAGTAGTAAAAAACGGATCGAACAAACGTTGCAAATTAGCAGAACTAATGCCAGAACCATCATCTAAAATATCAATTATAACATCGTTCTCGGCACAATAAATTTCGATTTCCACATAAGCATGAGGGTGGGCGTAGCTGCTATGACGTAAGCCATTATTAATCAGGTTAATCAAAATCTGTTCTAATTGGTGGGTGTCAAATTGTATGATAGGTTGCGTGCGCATATGTAAGAAAACATCGTGATCTTGAAAATGATTGTCCAGAAATAGCGGCATCCACTCAGCCAAAACTAGCGTTTGTTGGTTGGGTGTTTGCTGCCGAGACAGTTTTAAAACGTCCTCAATAATGCGATTAACGCGTTTGGTTTGCGCAAAAATCATTTTATAGAGCTCATGATTGTCAGTTATGTCACTGCCACTATCAATATTACTGTCATCATTCGTCATACTTTCTACCACCTCTTCCATCAATAATTGGCTGGCTTGTGAGATAGTCGCTAGAGGGTTTCTTATTTCATGAGCAATACTGGCGGTTAATTGGCCAAGAGACGCTAATTTTAACTGTTGAGCACTGGCCTGTTCACGGCGCAGATCCTCTAACATGACCAGCTGACTGTGGTCCTTTAAAGGAATGATCTGTACGCGCAGCTTACCGACGACCGAAGCGCTTGCCGCTGCTGGTAACTCATAAATAAAGGCACGTGATTGATCCGTTGCTACTGACAAGAAGCCGTTAATTAGTTGCGGATGTTGCTCGCTGAGCTGCTGTTGAAAGTCAGATAAAAGACTGCTGTCAGTGGGGTTCTGTTCATCCTTATTCTGATTTTGTACCTGTTTGGACTGAGCATTACAGAGGCTATTAGGGTCTGCTCCATTTTTAGCAGATGTTTTGCTAGTGCTATTATTAATAATAGTGGTGTCAGTAAGGGACGTCAGCGAGTGTTTAGGGATACTGAGTAATTGATAAGCGGCGAGGTTGGCTAAGACAATATGTTGTTTATCAATGACTATGACGCCGTTGATCATTTGACTGATCACTTCTTGGTTAATGTCGTTGAGTCTTTCGACCTCTTTGGCGTGGTGTGCTACCATTTTTTCAACGTGTACCAAACGTTGCGAGATGGACCAGCTCAAAAATCCTACTGCCAAAAAGCTTGCTGATATTAGCAACGCATCACCTAAGTTAGTCAAACTCATGCTATTGGCGATGGCATAAAAAAACTGCTGATAAATAACAAAAATAATGGCGAGCAAGGTGATAATAAGCGCTTGTGAACCATTCAGCAGCATAAAGCTTGCCGCCACTACCACCATATATAACATGGTGAGCTGTAGATCCGGAGCCCCGTTAGTATAAAGGAGTAGGCTTAAGATAATCACATCTAGCGCCAGTCCAAACACTAGTTGTCGCTGTAGCTGTTTGGTGGCCACATAGAATAACCCCAGCAAAATTAAACTGATAAGCACGTAAAAACTAAGGACGGTTTGCTGTAATAAGCTTGGCAGTAACAGGCTACTATCCGCTGTGGTGGTGACATAGACCATCAACATAAAAAATATGCTGACAATAAGCCGATAACTGCTATAAATTAGTCCAAGCCGACGTAACTGCAACAGGGGTAAGGTATCGCCTTGTTGTAGATATGCGGTAATAGCGGTGATAGCGTTAGTAGCAGATTTCATAGAGTGGCCGAAAAGGTGAAAATAGATACTAAGTATTAAATCAGCGCCAATATCTAAGCTGAATATAGAAAGGAGATTCAGCGCAATTTTGACAGAAAAATGTCAGAGCTGTTTATAAAGGATGCTTATTAAAACCAAAGCGTTAAAAACCCTGTGTTAAAAATTCGCTATTAAAAGAATTAACCTATGGTTGAATTAGACCATGGCGAATGGCCAAATGGGTCAATTTAACATCACTATCGACACTGACTTTTTCATAAATACGGTAGCGATAAGTATTGATAGTTTTGACACTAACAAACAACTGATCCGCAATTTGCTGTGGGCTTTGACAATTGACCACCATCATGGCCACTTGTTTTTCGCGATCACTTAATAAATCGAAAGGTGAGGCGGCATTATCTGATAGTAGGACTTCGGCCAGCTGCTCGGCGACATCTTGGCTAAAATAACGCCCGCCTTTATAGATTTTTTTGACCGCTAGTAACATCTCATCAAGAGGGGTGCCTTTAGTAATATAACCATTGACCCCAGCTTTTAGGAGCATCGATGGATAAGGCTGGGCAGACATGCTACTTACTGCCAAAATTTTGATACCCATGTCCAGCTGAACCAAGCGTTTGGTTGCTTCAAGCCCACCGATATTGGGCATATTAACATCCAGTAAAACCACATCAGGCCTCAGCTGTTTGGCCAGTTTAATCGCCATATCGCCGCTGTCCGCTTCGCCCACTACTTCAATATCAGCACTGTCAGCTAACATACGACTAATGCCCATCCGCACCAGATCATGATCATCTACTACCAATACTCGAATCATAGTTATACTCTTTACTATCTGACAAAATGAAAGGTGTGTTATTAACGTCAAGTCCCTACAGATAATTGCATGCTTGGTGTAAATACAGTTTTACATACTGAGCGTAAATACCGCAATGGTGTTGCTCATTTTATACTATGAAAACATAAATACTATGAGAACCTAATCATGAACACATAAAGCTAGAAAACGACCCTGTATTGCTGGATTGTTAACCAATATTGCTAAAAACCAAAGCAAATGTAGCAAAAATTGAAAAAATTAAATAAACCGAATGAAATTAACCATGGAGATAAAAATTAAATGCAAATCATGATACACTAAAAATACAAAAACTCTATGTGAGTCTCTACAAACACATCTATAAACGCTACGTATGTTATCGACGTCGAATGATTTGTAACTGACGTGATATCGACAGCAGGGGGAAGAATGAAGCAACTACCATTGACCAAACAGCAATTAATCGCTGCACTGATTTCGTTGAGTTTGGGCAGTGTTGCACAAGCAGCACTTACTATTAATGGTAGCTCTGAAGCCAATACTAATGCTCGCGTGAGCTGGGGCGGAGCCGATAGCTTGTCGGAAGCCCGTAATATTATGTATAAGGCTCCTAGTTCTCCTATTAAGAAAGTCGATAATGGTTATGGCACTACCAACGTTACCAATGCTAACAGTTTTGGCAGCAGTAGCAATACCTATAACACGACCTACCGCGGTAGTTTTGGCAGTAGCAGTATGTTGCCTATCAGTACCGACTCACGCAGCGTAGCAGTGATTGATTTAGAAACGGGCGAATCTATCTACGAAAAAAACGCAGATACCTCACGCCCAATGGCAAGTATCACTAAACTGATGACGGCTATAGTTGTTTTAGATGCTGGGCTCGATATGCGTGAGGAAATCACACTCGATCCAGAAGACTTCGTTGGTCCCAAACGCGCCAGCTCGAACCTTAAGTCAGGTGATCGCATGAATCGTGCTGAGCTGCTATTGATGGCATTGATGAAGTCAGAAAACCCAGCTGCAAAAAGCTTAGCGCGTAATTATCCGGGTGGCTATAGTGCCTTTATGCGCGCGATGAATCGTAAAGCTCAAGAATTGGGAATGAGTAGTGCCTTTTTCGGTGACCCAACCGGTCTTGATAAGCGTAACGTTGCCTCATCGAATGATTTAGTAAAAATGGTACGCGCTGCGGGTAACTATGATGTGATTCGCCGTTTTACGACTACTAAAAGCTATGACTTCTTTGTTGCTAACAATTCTAGTGGTAACCGCACCTATAAAGCGAACAATACCAGCAGCCTAGTTCGCTCAGGTGACTATCCAATTGGTATCTCAAAAACTGGCTTTATCAATGAAGCAGGACGTTGTGTGGTCATGGAGACTCGCGTCAATAATCGTCCTGCCATTATTGTTATTCTAGGCGCGAACAGTTCAGCAACGCGCTGGGGTGATGCCAAAAATATCCTAAGTAGCTTAGCGACTCGCCGTACGGTCTAACTGAATAAAGCAGTGGTCAGTATTGACCACTGCAGCATATGTTATAAAGCATGTGCTATAAAATAAATAAAAAGGCGGTTATGTGATATAACGGCCTTTTTTGTGTTTTGTGCTTACGGATATCTATATGGCTACATTAACAACGCCGACACCTATGCCTAAGTTGTACTTACTCACAAACGACGATGAGTTTGAGCTGCTTTATCGTAAGCTTGAGACGGCATTGGCGACAGGATTGATAGGACTGCTACAAATCCGGCGCAAGCAAGTATTGGCAACGCCAAACGGGCAAGCAACGTTATACAATGAAGCGGTACAGATTGTGGTTTTAGCTAGAGAGTATAGTGTTCCGGTAGTAATAAATGATGACATCCTACTTGCAGCTAAGCTTGGGGTAGGCGTACATTTAGGACAGCAAGATGGCAGTGTCCGTCAAGCAAAACAACAGTTAGCGCCCGAGCAAATTATTGGTCGTACTTGCCACGGTAATGTCGCTCTAGTAAAAGAAGCGAAAAGTGACGGTGCAAGTTATGCAGCAATGGGAGCGATATTTGCTTCTAATACTAAACCTAATGCTGATACCATCACTCGCCAGCAGCTTATCGATGGCTGTCAGCAGAGCATCGAGATGTGTGTGATTGGTGGCTTAACGGCAGAAAATATAGGCCAGTTAGTAGGCTTGCCGATTAGTTATATTGCGGTGGTAGGCGACATTATGGATTTGCCCGTGGATGGCATAGCCGAGCGTTGTCAGCAATGGCAGCAGGCTTTAATGGAATGGCATATTCTTCATAATGAGAACTAAATAAAATGGATACACACATGGTTTTGGATAACTGGTAAAAATTTCTCCCGGCTATACTGACTCTTTTTTAAAGTGGCTCACCCATAACAAAGACTTTTTATTATCAAAGTAGCACCGCCAGCATGAATTTTGTCCATTAGCCGCTATCGTCTACTTTTTAGCATGAATTTTGTCCATAACACTCATACTACTTATTTATTCAGCATGTTCCATACATAAGGTAGCGTAAGGCACGGCTTCCAAACGTTGTTCTGGGATTTGTTTGCCGCACACTTCACATTCTCCGTAAGTACCATTTTCGATACGGCTTAGCGCATTTTCAATATAGATAAGGTTCTGGTGTGCTTCCGCCGCGAGCAGCTGACGGGTATCGTTTTGACGAATAGAGATCGCTTGATCTTCCCAGTCTTTATTAAGCTCATCTTGCGGATTTTGAATGTGATCCTTTATTTTAGCAATGCGGGCTTCATACTCTTCTTTAAGATTTAATAGTGTTTTTTTGGCAGTATTTAAGTCAACGCTCATAGTGATCTCCTAACAGCTCTTTAATAAATTGTTGTTATTTTCTACTATTCTATCATAAGGGCGGTAGGGGCCGAGTACCACCACGAAATGTTACTGTTTTTTTAATTCATCTTGAGCAAAGCATTTCTGACGATGAATTTTTATTTTTTTGTGTTTAAGGATGGTTTTGCAAATTGGCCGTTATGCTATGCCTATGCTTAGAATTTATAGCGCGTTGCCTATAGAATTTTGCTAAAAAGCTGATAGAATGCAGCGGCTATTGTTTGCGACCCGATATTTTTGATAAACGATGTTTATAAAAAAGCTAACAATAAAAAATAATTTACGTAGACGACTATAGTCAGAACTAAATAAAACGGATACACACATGGTTTTGGATAACTGGCAAAAATTTTTCTAGCTTGTGTGTGACTGTGTCACTCCAGAGGCTTCGAAAATTTCTTCCAGCTATTCTGTCTATGTTTTAAAGCTGTTTAGCTATATTTATAACTTTATAACGATCACTTAACCAAGATAAAACACCATAAATTAATAGATAAATTGAAACCTAGCATAGGAGCAAGTAATGAATTTTTTGCGTATGAGTGAGCTTGCGTTATCCGGTAAAGTGGTATTAATTCGTGAAGACCTAAATGTGCCTATTAAAGACGGTAAGATCACCAGTGATGCGCGCCTACAAGCCAGTTTGCCTACTATTAGGATGGCGCTAGATAAAGGAGCGGCAGTGATTGTCTGCTCACATTTAGGCCGTCCAACTGAAGGCACTCCTGAAGCGCAATATTCGCTGGCTCCAGTTGCTGATTATTTAACTGAGAAGCTTGGGGCGCAATTGGCGCAGCCAGTGACTCTCCATTGTGACTATCTTACTCAGGGCGTGGCGATTCAAGCAGGCGAGGTAATATTGTTAGAAAACGTGCGCTTTAATCAAGGTGAAAAGAAAAATGACGCCACTCTCGCACAAATATATGCTGACTTATGCGATGTGTTTGTGATGGATGCTTTTGGCACCGCTCATCGCGCGCAGGCTTCAACCGAGGGCGTTACCCAAGTAATGCGTCAAGCAAATAAAACCGTTTGCGCAGGGCCTTTATTGGCTACTGAGCTTGATGCTTTAAGCAAAGCCTTAGAGACCCCAGCGCAGCCGATGTTGGCGATTGTTGGTGGCTCAAAAGTATCCACTAAACTTGAAGTTTTGCATAGTTTGGCTGAAGTTTGTACGCAGATTATTGTTGGTGGCGGTATTGCCAATACTTTTTTAGCGGCTCAAGGACATAGTGTGGGTGCGTCTTTATATGAGGCAGATTTGGTCGATACCGCTCGTCAAATTATGGGTAAAACCGATATCTTATTACCTAAGTATGTCGTAGTTGCCGATAAAAATGACATCGACTTTGCAGACTTTATCGGCTCATTGCAACAGGCGACCGCCACTGTCAAATCCGTTGATGCTATCGGTGAGCATGACATGATATTAGACATTGCACCGCAAAGTGCCAAACTCTTGGCTGAAGCTATTATTAACGCGAAAACCATCTTATGGAATGGCCCAATTGGCGTTTTCGAAGTGGATGCCTTTGGCGCTGGCACTCAGATTGTGGCGCTGGCAGTCAAGGATAGCGAGGGCTTCTCGATTGCAGGTGGCGGGGATACACTGGCGGCGATTGATAAGTATCAAGTGGCTGACGGTGTCAGTTATATGTCAACGGGTGGTGGGGCGTTCTTAGAATTTGTAGAAGGTAAGACGTTACCAGCAGTGGCGGCTTTGCAAATCGAAAACCAATAGGTTTTGAGGCTGATTGCTGTACTGTATTTACTGGTCTAGTAACATTACGCGTACAACCTTTGTTAAGTATCTAAGTTAGGCTATACAGCTATTACCATGGTGGGCTCTCTTAAAGTCCAAATAAATGACCAATCGTATTGCTGATAATTTGCAGCTATTGTTAAGTCGTTATTATTTGTTAATATACTAAAAATTATTATTGCATGTCTTATTTGCACTCTATAAAATAGCGCCACCATGTATTTTGATATGCATTATTTACAAGAGGTTTATTATGTTAAAACGTCATTTGTTACTTGCTAGCGTGCTTGCTGGTACTTTCGCAGTTACTGCATGTAGCCAACAAACTGAAGAACAAGCAGAAGTTACCGCTGAAGAAGCCGGAGATACTGCTGATTCAGCTGGTGATGATATCGCCGCCAATACTGAAGCAGCTACTGCTGAAGCCGAAGTCGCAGCACAAGATGCTGGCACTGAACTTGCTGATGGCGCACAAACAGCCGGTGCTGTTGCTACTGGTGCAGTTGTCAACACTGGTGAAGCAATTGCTGATGGTGCAAACACCGCAGTTGCAAACACAGCTGAAGTAGTCGCTGATGGCGCTAACTCTGTTGCTGATGGCGCATCTGATGTAGCAAACAATGCAGAAGAAGATGTTCCTGCCGATCAACAGTACTAATCAGTAGTACTAAGTTGTCATTTTACTAAAAAGTTAACGCATTAGCATTTAAAAAGCCTTGGGGATTCCAAGGCTTTTTTGTGTTTATTAACCGGCAGGTTTTAGAGGATTTTTAAGAAAATGATTTAGATAGCTCTCGTTAATACCCAATAAAATAATTACGTTAATAGCTATCTGCGGCTGGTTTTAAAATAAATAGGCTGACAACAGCTACGAAGGAGTAGCAAATTTTGCTATAATCACCGCGTATTGTTTTTGATAAAGAACGATTATCGAAGACCACTGAGTTTTTTGTTGACTTAGAGTCATAAAACGATTTCAAAGCAGTTATCTTGGATAATTGTCACAAACCCTGTATTCAAAAACCATTTTTAAAATTTAACCAGAGAGCGTCCTATGGCCTTAATCTCCTTACGTCAACTTTTAGATCATGCCGCTGAGCATAATTACGGTGTTCCTGCCTTTAATGTGAACAACTTAGAGCAAATGCGGGCGATTATGATGGCAGCTGACGCTTGTAATTCTCCTGTGATTGTACAAGCGAGTGCTGGTGCACGCGGCTATGCAGGATCGGCATTTCTACGTCATTTGATTAGCGCTGCTATTGAAGAATGGCCACATATTCCAGTAGTGATGCACCAAGATCATGGTATGTCGCCTGGGGTTTGCCAGCGCTCAATCCAGCTTGGTTTTTCATCAGTGATGATGGATGGCTCGCTTGGCGAAGACGGCAAAACACCCATGGATTATGATTATAATGCCAGCGTCACTCGCGAAGTCGTTAAGCTTGCTCACGCTTGCGGCGTTTCTGTAGAAGGTGAAATTGGTTGCTTAGGTAGTCTTGAGACTGGTATGGCTGGTGAAGAAGACGGTTCTGGCGCAGAAGGGGTGCTTGGTCATGAGCAGCTATTGACTAGTGCCGATGAAGCAGAGCAGTTCGTTAAAGATACTAACGTCGATGCGTTAGCGATTGCTATTGGTACCAGCCATGGTGCTTATAAGTTTACCCGTCCACCAACCGGCGACATTTTATCTATTGAGCGGGTAAAAGAGATTCATGCCCGTATTCCAAATACCCATTTGGTGATGCACGGTTCATCCTCAGTTCCGCAAGAATGGCTAAAAGTCATTAACGAGTATGGCGGTGACATTGGCGAAACTTACGGCGTACCAGTAGAACAAATCGTCGAAGCGATCAAGCATGGCGTACGTAAGGTGAATATCGATACCGATTTACGTCTAGCGTCAACGGGTGCTATTCGTCAGTATTTAGCGCATAACCCTAGCGACTTTGATCCACGTAAATATTTCAAAGCGTCGATGGTTGCAATGTCTGAAGTCTGTAGCAATCGCTTTGAGGCCTTTGGGTCTGCTGGTCAAGCAGATAAAATTCGTCCGATCAGTCTTGAAGGTATGGTTGATTTTTATTAGTACATCAACTTAATAAGTCGTTGAAGCTAAGTAGATTATCTTAATATAGTTAATCTACTTTAAAAACGACACAAGGCTAATGAGCTACTGGTATTAATTTTTTGCAGGCTGGCGAACAGCACGCAAGAAAAATTTATGGCAGTAGCCCGTTGTTACAAGCATATGTTTTTCATTCTGAATCGATTATAGCAGCACATTTTATTATTTATGTCAGGTGATGATTATGATAGGACTGATTACTGGTCAGGTGCAATACTTGATGGCACCAACTGCTTGTATCATGACCACCTCTGGAGTAGGTTATGATATTGAGCTGCCATTGCCCTCATTTTGCCAGTTACGCGTAGATGAGTCCGCGAGGATTTGGACGCATTTGCATGTCCGTGAAGACGCGCAACTGCTGTTCGGTTTTATCGATCGTAAAGAGCGTGATGTCTTTCGGCAATTGATTAAGATCAATGGGGTCGGAGCTAAAATGGCGCTGGCCATGTTATCAGCTATGTCAGCTGCAGAGTTAAAGATGCATGTCGAGCAAGAGTCAGAAACGGCGTTAATGCGTATTCCCGGTATCGGTAAAAAAACCGCTCAGCGGCTACTCATTGAGCTAAAAGACAAGCTCAAAAATATGGAAGTTGACAATAGTAATTTGGCGTTTGCCACTCAGCCAATAGTCCTCGATCACGAAGGCAGTATCATTGCTGAGGTAGAAGGGGCGCTAATCAGCTTAGGGTATAAAGAAAAAGAAGCCCAACAAGCAATCAAGGCAGCTAAGAGTAGCGGTACTATTTTTGAAGATACGCAAGGACTATTAAAAGCGACACTCCAGCAGCTCTCTGGCTTTTGAAGAGTTGTTTGTTAGCCTTTGCTATTGTCATCAAGTGATCCGTTCTTACATTTAAGCGACACCAGTTGTCGCTTATTTTAATTCTACCTTTTATTTTACGATGTTTTCGCATGACTTATCCACTGGCTTTGATTATGCTATTACTCTCTTTTTATTATCTCTGTCTTTAATATAACGATAAAATATATGACGCAAGATCGCTTGATAAATCCCTTAGAAGGGGCAGGTGACGCGCCTGATGCCAATATTCGTCCCGCATCACTGGCTGAGTATATCGGTCAGCCGGTCGTGCGTGAGCAGATGGAAGTTTTTATTGAGGCGGCACGCGCGCGCGATGAAGCGCTGGATCATACCCTCATCTTTGGTCCACCTGGGTTAGGGAAGACCACCCTTGCCAATATTATTGCCCGTGAGATGGGCGGCAATCTGCGCTCAACTTCTGGACCTGTACTAGAGCGTGCAGGTGACTTGGCGGCGATGCTGACTAACTTGGAAGCGGGCGATATACTTTTTATCGATGAAATTCACCGGCTCAGTCCGGTTATCGAAGAGATACTCTATCCAGCGATGGAAGATTTTCAGCTGGATATCATGATTGGTGAAGGGCCAGCCGCACGCTCTATCAAGCTTGATCTGCCGCCATTTACCTTAGTAGCGGCAACCACGCGAGCAGGATTGTTGACCTCGCCGTTGCGTGATCGCTTTGGTATTGTTCAGCGTCTTGAATTTTATAACATTGCTGATTTGACTACTATTGTCAGCCGTGCAGCACGTTTGATGCGCGTTCCTATGAGTGAGGATGGCGCGGTCGAGATTGCCCGCCGAGCGCGTGGCACACCAAGGATTGCCAACCGTTTATTGCGCCGTGTACGTGATTATGCTCAAGTAAGAGGCGATGGCCGGATTAATGGTGACATAGCGGGTAGTGCCCTTGATATGCTGGCGGTCGATCGGCGTGGTTTAGATCATTTAGATCGGCGTTATATTGAGATTTTACAGGAACGTTTTGATGGTGGTCCTGCGGGAGTTGAGGCGGTAGCAGCAGCTATGGCTGAAGATCGTGGAACGCTTGAAGATGTGATTGAGCCGTATTTGATTCAGCAAGGGTATGTGCTACGGACAGCGCGCGGACGTGTACTGACGCAGATGGCTATTGATCAGATGTAATTGCTTTTGCTTTACGCCAAATAAAAAACCTACTATTGAAGCTTCAATAGTAGGTTTTTTATTTGTCTGGTAGTGCTTTTCTCAGTAGAGATAGAGGATGGCTAATAACTAGGCGTTAGCAGCTTTAAGCGAAAATCCGCCAAATCACTGTCAGCATGGCCAAAATATAAAAGACAGGCGATAGCCAACCGATAACTTGAGTGGCAATGGCAATAAACAGCCCAAACCCTGCTAGCGCTATCCAGTCACGGCGGCGATCATTGAGCATGTCAGCGCGTATCTGTTGGATTTCACGCAGTTGACTGTCTTGCCGCGAGCCTTGAGAGGCTAAACTTTGCAAGCTTTGATCAAGCAATTTTGGAATGTCAGTTGCGGATAATAAAATTTCTGGCAGCTGCGCACGTAGCTGTTGCAAATTACGCATCGGATCTAGCTGTTCTTTAATCCAACTGCTTAAAATGGGCTTAGCTAACGACCAAATATCTAAATCGGGATATAAGTCTCGTCCTAGTCCCTCAACGTGAACCAAGGTCTTGAGTAGCAGCATCAATTGCGGCGGAATACTCATATGATGGCGGCGGGCAATATCCAAAATTTGCATTAATACACCAGCAAAATCTATCTCATTAATAGATTTTTGTAGCATCGGGCCAACCGTACGGCTCATATCGCGCATTAAAGCATGCTTATCACTATTGGGAGGTATCCAGCCAGCGCGGCTAACAATATCGACCATGGCGGTAAAGTTATTATTCATCACTGCCAGTAGCATCCGCGCCACAATCAGCTGGTCGTCTTTTGATAAGGTCCCCATAATGGCGCAATCAAGACCGATATAGCGTGGCTCGTGTCCTAGATCAACGGCTGCCATATCAGCGGTTAGGGTGGTAACAGGAGGAGTCTCGACAAATACGTTACCCGGATGCATATCGGCATGAAAAAAGTTATCACGAAACACTTGGGTGAAAAATATGGTTAAGCCTTTTTCTGCTAGTGCTGCGCGATCATAACCGAGTTGGTCAAAGGTGTGCGTTTGTGAAATCGGAACCCCTTGAATGCGCTCCATCACCATGACATTTTTGGATGCGTCATAGACTTCAGGCACATACATCAATGCTGAGCCTAAAAAGTTATTGCGCATTTGCGTGGTGTTTTCTGCTTCAAGGGTTAGGTCTAACTCATTGAGCATCACTTGCCGATAGTCTTCGACAATATCGATAATATGTACCGCGCGCGCCGCTTCTACCCGGGCTGATACCCAATTGGCCAGTTCGCGCAACAGCTCGAAGTCCGCAATGATAGTCGTGCGAATATCAGGACGGACGACTTTTACCACCACTTCACGACCATCATTTAGAGCAGCGGTATGTACTTGAGCAATAGAGGCTGCCGCTAAAGGCTTGATATCAAAACGTGTAAACAAAGTCTCTATAGATTGACCGAGACCATGTTTAGGATCTTGAATTTGAGTGATGGCAATATTAGCATCGAAGGGTTTGACTTTATCTTGTAATTGGATTAACTGTGCGATGATTTTAGGGGGTACTAAATCGCGACGTGTGGAGAGCAGTTGGCCAAGCTTTAAGAATAACGTACCCATGTCTTCTAGTGCGTATTTGATCGCATTGGGCTGATGTTTTTTACCCCAAGCTGCCGGATGTAGACGAATTAGGCGCACAAGTGGTTGTAGCTGCGGCGCGTCCTCAACAGAAAAATGGGTATCAATGCGGTAGCTTGCGGCGATGCGCCAAAGCTCAAATAGACGGGCGCGATGAGATAATAGCATAGGCAATAATTACTCTAAATAGTGTTGCTAACTTGAATGGTAATGCTAGTCTGAATAGTGGTGCTATAAAGAGCTACTTTAAGACAAGCTCTAGATAAATACGCGAATAAAATGGTTGATTAAGGCTATTGTTGATGCGTTAAGCGCGCCTGTTCCGCCTTAATGGCCGCCAGTCTGGCCTCTTCGCGCTCAACGTCAGCACGCAGCTGTAATATTTGCTGCTTTAGATCGTCGGATTGCGCTTTTTCAGCAGGATCGGGGGCACTATTGCCTGACACGTCATTTGCCCAATCACTCATATCGTCAAAGGCGCGCTTGGCACTGTGACGAAAGCTCCCTTTGAGCTGGGAGATAAGCAGCTGTAGCTGGCTGGCCATCGGTCTACCAATCAAGGGCTCAAGCTGTCCGGCAACATCAGGATCAAAGCCTGCTACCAGCTGTTTAAGCTGCATCAGTACCTTATAATCACCCGCAATCGGCATATTACCCTCAGCGCCACGCATAAGGTTAAGTAACTGAGCTGGATTGTCCACCGTCAAGGTACAGTCTGGGCTACTATGACCAATACGCACCATATCAATATCCGCTCGTAGGCGCTCATCTGACGTATTACCGCTTGGCTCAAACACGCTGTCAGTGGTCACTGGCTCAAAACGCAAACGCTCTTGATTGAATAAAATATCCAAATGAATCTCAGGCATGATCATATTGAGACGTAGCACTTTACCAGCAAGAGGCGTAAGACCCGCTTGAGTGATCTCATCACTAGCAATGGCAATATTAATCAGCTTTTCGGCACCGGCCAAAAGTAATACAGTCAGCATAAGACTCTCGCATATTATTTAAGCATGTGAAAATGGGGTACACATTCAATTAGGGTCTGTTTTTATAACGCTTTTGCCTTATCCGCTTTTATTTTAGAATTACGCTTTAAAGCCCCGATGTACAGCAACGATTCCGGCAGTTAGGTTGTGATAATCACAGTTCTCAAAGCCAGCTTGCTCCATTATCTGCTTTAAAGTCTGTTGATCAGGATGCATACGAATAGACTCGGCCAGATATTTATAGCTCTCTGAATCGTTGGCCACCAGTTTACCCATCATCGGTAGCGCAGTAAAAGAGTATAAGTCGTAGGCTTTTGATAATGGCTCAAAAACAGGCTTTGAGAACTCCAATATCAATAGGCGACCACCTGGTTTAAGCACGCGATACATAGCGCGTAAAGCGGCATCTTTATCAGTCACATTACGCAGACCAAAGCTGATAGTCAATAAGTCAAAGCTATTGTCATCGAATGGGGCCAGCGTTTCTGCATTGGCCAATACGAAATCGACATTGTTACAACCCGCATTAATCAAGCGCTCGCGGCCCACTTCTAACATCGCAGCATTGATATCAGACAGAACCACTTTACCGCTGCGACCGACTTCACGGCTAAATACTTTCGATAAATCACCCGTACCACCAGCAATATCAAGCACGTGCTGGCCGGCACGAACGCCAGATAAGCTAATAGCATAGCGCTTCCATAAGCGATGAATACCAAAAGACATCAAGTCATTCATGATGTCGTATTTTTTCGCCACTGAAGTAAAGACGTCGGCTACGCGAGCTTGTTTTTCTGACTTATTAACGGTTTTATAACCAAAGTGAGTCTCTTCTGCGCCATCAGTATCAGACGTATGCGGATTATTAATATCGTCACGCTGATTAAAGGCCGCTTGTTTTGCAGCTTGTGTCTGAGTGTCGCTCGGATTGGTGTTGGTGCTTTTATTAGCACTACTATTTGGCATAGTTGTTTGTTGACCTTGTGGTGTTCCTGTTGGTAAGTCTTGGACCTGAGTAAAGTCAGCATTACTGTCGTTTTTTGTCATAGCCTGAGTCATAGCTTGAGGCACAGGGCTTTGGCGTGCTTGCGCTTTCGCACTGATATCTTGACTGTGGGTTATGCTGTCTTTGACCAACTTATCTTGGATATGACCGTGTGAAGTAGGTGGATGGTCAGGATGAGCGCTGCTCTTATCTAAGTTGTCATCTAAATGGTCACTTAGATTATTATTTGAAGTATCGGTCATGAAATTGTCCTGTTACTTGTTTTTATGGGTATATTCAGTCGTCAAAGTCAGCTTTTTTGCTAGTGTTATTGAGCAATAGTGATTGGGCTATGATACACCAAACGCGGTTATCTTGCCGTCATTATCCGCTGCGTGTACTTGGTCAATAATCATCAATTCACGCTCGCAAAAAGGATCAATAAAGCCGCTGACACTTTTAAGCGGTTTCATAGCAATGAAGCCTGCATCAATGAAGTCGTATAGCGGCTGATAGTTATGTCGATAAGCGGTGCCTTTAGCAAGGGCAAAGGCCTTTTTTAACATAAACGAGTTGAGATATTTATCAGTACGATAACAGACGTCTTTGAGGTTATTGATTTGGGTGCGGCGCGCTCCAGCTTCATCAACGGTGCGGTAAGCAGCAAGCATATTTTCTTCATTAATAGGTAGGTCTTGAGCAACCAACCATTCAGCCAAATGTAAATCCAATTCAATGGCTAAAATAGAAGCCTGAATAGCCATGCTACCTGTTTCTAATGCTGACTCTTTTGCGAGACGCTCAAGCTTTTTTGCTTTAGGTAGGATACGTGCTAGCTGTTCGGCCAATTGCTTAAACTCATCACCACCATACAATTGGGTGAGAAAATATTTTGCCATAGGTTGATTTTTTGGCTGCTCAAATAGCGCACTATGGGTACGTTGAATACGCGCCCGTTGCCATGATTGCACCTCATTAAGCTTAGTATTAAGCTCCGCATCGTGGTGGCAACGTAGCGCCCAATAACGAGTCAAATGGTGTTGTAGATCTGATAAAGCAGACATAGCTTGGAATCCTATATAATTAAACATAAACCACTATCCAAAGACATGGCATTTAATGTCTTAGTTAAGCGTTTTGAGTAGGGCTAGCTCAGCAGTGAAGGGCTGAAAGTAAATAAGTAGCTGTGTATCAGTACGTATATCAGCAGATAATACGCTACCTTAAAAGAAAGTAAAGCAGAATACAAATACCAAACTGTTACATAGTCGCGTTATCTATAAGTTAAATGAGCGCTATTATTATTAAGCCAGTTTTAAGTCGATATAATGATTAATAAATGTATTTCATAAAAATAAGATGAGTCTAAATATGCCTGAAAATAATCAAGATAAGCATCCGCCTAAAAAGCAGCCATTGCCACAAGCAGTGAACGACCAGTTTAATCAAGAAGTGGTTGATCAGCGCTTAACGCCTAACCCTCTAAGCCAGTTCGCAATGGACAAGGATGCGCTTAGATTAGCGCTGGTGACCGCACAATACGCATTGAAAGCAACGCGACAACAGTCCCCGCCCACCAGTAATAAGCCTACTGGGCTGCTGGTATTGGTTAATGGTATGGAGCAGGCAGGTAAAGGTACGGCCGTCAAGCAGTTGCGGCAATGGGTCGACCCGCGATTATTAAAAGTTGAAGCGACTATTGGTTATCCGCCGTTAGCTTATCAACCTATCTGGCAAGCACATACCAAAGCCATGCCGCGTCATGGCGATGTGATGGTATATTTTGGCAATTGGTATGCTGACTTGCTTTATAACGTCATGCGTATGGCAACGGATAGTAAAGATGAAAATAGCAATAAAGAGTCCAATAAAAATCCCAAAGATAAGCCATCAGATAAATCGCAAGCGTTGTCTATTGCCAAGTGGCAAGACTATTTAAAACGACAGCTTATTGAACTACAAGCGTTTGAGCGTGATCTAGCAGCCAACCAAACCAAGCTATTAAAATGTTGGTTTCATGTTGATATCGAGACATTGCAACAGCGATTAAATGATGAGGAAGCAGACCCACGCTTTTTATATCAAATTGACTGGCATAAGGCTGAGGTTTTAGCGCAATTTAATCAGGTTGCAGCGATGCTGTTACGGCAACAAGAGGATTGGATTATTATCGATGGCGGTGATAAGTCACAAGCAGCCACTAGTTTTTGTCATGAAGTATTACAAGCGATGCAAGACGCGCTAGCAAGTAGTAGAGCCCCAATATCTGATGCCTTGGATGATGTTGGTGATAAACAGTCAGACGATAAGAAACAGAATGTGCAAAGGGTGCAAAAGTACGTAACTTTCGAGCCTGTAAAAATACCCAAAATGCTAACAGATATTGAAGATTCTGATCTGGATAAGTCAGACTATCGTGAACAACTCGATGCTAAGCAAGCCAAACTTGCCGAATTGCTACGTGCGCGAGGTGGTCGCCACGTGGTCTTTGCTTTTGAAGGGATGGACGCGGCAGGCAAAGGCGGGGCCATTAAAAGGCTGGTTGCGCCTCTGGATCCACGGGAATATCAGGTTTATAATATTGGCGCGCCAATGCTCTATGAGCTACAGCATCCGTATCTATGGCGCTTTTGGACACGGCTCCCCAACGAGCAAACCAATCGTATTAGCCGCATCGCCATCTTCGATCGCACATGGTATGGCAGAGTTTTGGTCGAGCGAATCGAGCAGTTTGCCGATGATATCGAGTGGCAGCGCGCATATGACGAGATCAATCGCTTTGAGGCGGATTTGGTGGCGGCAGGAACCTTAGTGATTAAATACTGGCTAGCCATTGACAAAAAAGAGCAGTTGGAGCGTTTTGAAGATCGCAGTGAGACCCCGCATAAGCAATTTAAATTAACGGATGATGATTGGCGCAACCGTGATAAGTGGTCAGACTATGTGCAATCTGCCACTGATATGCTGGCGCGTACCGATACGAAAGCGGCACCGTGGCGTGTTATTGCGACCAATGATAAACGCAGTGCGCGTTTAGAGGTTCTGGATCATGCCATTGAGCAGTTATCGGCATTTTCTGAGCGTTAAAATTCTAGCCGTTAAAAATAAAATCTCTAAGTAACAATAATTTATACGATAATTTATACGATTTTCTTTGACAATTTACTGTGAATACTCATAATAGGGCGGATAACAAGTAGGGGCGGGCGTTATTCTCTTATAATGTCTGACCGACTAGGCATCATTAGCGTGATACTAGAGCCATATGTCTACGGTTACAAATTTCGCAGTATCATCCTGCATTATGCTTATTTATTTAATATAATAGGCGCGTGATGGCAGACGCGAACGGACTTTACTGTTGGTTGTCATGAGTGCTCACAGATATAATGGAATACTTAAGCCGCAAGATGATTGAATCAATGGATTTGGTCATTTTACTTGCGGCTTAATGATATTCTGTTTTCTGTATGGGGTGTAATAGATGCAGATTATAACTCTTGTCGACACATCTCAAGCAAACGTTTAACCAGCGTTAAGACCATATTTAGTATCATATTCGAAAACCAGTATCGCATTCGAGACTGTCGGTCACTATTTTATTTTAAGAAAAATCATGCGGCCATCGTTGATCCTGCTGTCAGATGATTGACACAGCATCAACTATGGCCACGTTATCAATCGCATAACTCTTCAATAAGCTTACGCAGGGCGTATCAACCTATGGGTATTAGCAGCAGTTCTACAGAGCCGACCAAACAAGTTGGCACTATGAGAATGAATCTATTTTTTGCCATTTTACTGATTGCAATGACCAGCTATTTTTTGTGGTGGGGACTCGATTACACGATGCATCAACAGACGATGCTATTTGTATTGGCCACCGCGTTTGGTATTTTCATGGCCTTCAATATTGGTGGTAATGATGTCGCCAATTCGTTTGGTACTTCAGTAGGTGCCGGAACCTTGACTATCCCGCAAGCTTTATGTGTGGCGGCGATATTCGAAGTATCAGGGGCTGTGCTTGCTGGCGGCGAAGTTACCGATACCATTCGCAAAGGTATCGTTGATTTAGACGGTTTAGCTGTCTCGCCCAACCAATTTATTTATGTCATGCTTTCTGCCCTAATTGCGGCGGCATTTTGGCTATTATTTGCCACACGTAGAGGTTTGCCCGTGTCTACGACTCACGCCATTATTGGGGGTGTGATCGGTAGCTCTATAGTTTTAGGTTTTGATTTGGGCGGTAGCGAGACGGCGCTATCGACGGTTAATTGGACGACGGTAGGACAAATCGCCATGTCGTGGGTATTATCCCCACTGTTAGGTGGTCTACTGGCCTATCTGCTCTATGGACAAATTAAGAAAAATATCATTGACTATAATGACAAGACTGAAGCACATATTACCGAACTTAAAATAGATAAGAGAACATTGAAGAAAGATCATAAAGAATTCTTCGATGGGCTGTCAGAGTCACTACAATTGGCATACACCTCAGCGATGCTACGTGATCAGGACATCTATAAAGATGATGATTGTACGCTTGAAGATCTAGAAACTGACTATTATAAAAACCTTTATGAGATTGAGCATGAGCGTAATGATTTAGACACTTTAAAAGCACTAAAAAAATGGGTCCCTATTATTGCTGCTATGGGCGGGGTTGTCATGACTTCGCTGGTGGTCTTTAAAGGACTCAAAAACGTCAATAGCAATCTTACTACCTTGCATGGCTTCTTATTTATGGGCATGGTAGGCGCACTGGTTTGGCTTGCTACTTTCATTTATACCAAAAGTATCCGTGGTAAACATAAAGAAGATCTTACCAAAGCAACTTTTATCATGTTCAGCTGGATGCAGGTATTTACCGCCTCAGCATTTGCGTTCAGTCATGGCTCGAACGATATCGCTAACGCAGTCGGCCCTTTTGCCGCGATTATGGATGTCATCCGTACCAATACTATTGCTACCCAAGCTGCCGTACCACCAGCGGTGATGTTGACCTTTGGTGTGGCGCTTATCGTTGGTCTTTGGTTCATTGGTAAAGAAGTCATTCAGACGGTCGGTACTAACTTGGCCAAGATGCACCCAGCGTCTGGTTTTTCAGCCGAGCTGGCAGCGGCTGCCGTAGTAATGGGCGCCTCAACCATGGGTCTACCAGTATCGAGCACCCATACGTTAGTCGGTGCCGTTTTGGGTATTGGTATCGTTAACAGAGATACCAATTGGGCGTTAATGAAACCTATTGGGCTGGCATGGATAATCACCTTACCTGTCGCAGCCTCGCTGTCAGCGATTAGCTATATGATATTGAAACAAATCTTCTAAATAATATCTTAAATTATTAAAGGTGCGTTGTTTCGTTTTTAACGACAAACTGATTCAATGGTAAAGCAATAGGTATTATAAGACAGCATAAAAAAACGCTTATCAGCATGCTTCTGATAAGCGTTTTTTTTATTTAGGTTTGAGGTTTAATTGGTACCAAACTGTTGGCGTTTCTTCGCAAAGAAACGATCCAAGCGATCCATAGCATCTTCTAGTTCATGAAGATTGGGTAAGAACACCACGCGAAAATGATCGGGCTTATTCCAGTTAAAGCCGGTACCTTGAACCATAAGTACTTTTTCGTCGAGCAATAATTCCATCATAAACTGCATGTCATCTTTAATGGGATAAACGGCAGGATCCATCTTCGGGAAGCAATAAAATGCGCCTTGAGGCATGGTACAAGAAATCCCCTTAATCGCGTTTAGACGAGAGATAGCCAATTCACGCTGCTTAAACAGACGGCCTTTCTCTGAAGTCAGATCTTGCATACTTTGGTAGCCGCCCATCGCCGTTTGGATCGCATATTGTCCGGGTGCGTTGGAGCATAGACGCATGGAGGCAAGCATATCTAAGCCTTCAATAAAGTCTGTAGCGTGCTGCTTTCTACCCGATACCATCATCCAGCCCGCGCGAAATCCAGCGATACGGTGTGATTTTGATAGTCCATTATATGATAGAACGAGTACATCGTCCGTCAAGGTGCTCATTGGCGTATGAACCGCATTATCATAAAGGACGCGATCATAAATCTCATCAGCCATGATGATTAAATCATGTTCTATAGCCACTGCGATAATTTGTTTAAGAAGATCGTCTGAGTACAGAGCGCCTGTGGGGTTATTGGGATTAATAACCACGATACCTTTGGTTTTACTGGTAATTTTTGATTTGATATCTTCAATATCTGGATGCCAGTTGTCTTCTTCATTACAGCGATAATGTACCGCTGTACCGCCAGCTAAGTTGGCTGCGGCTGTCCATAGTGGATAATCGGGCATGGGAATCAATATCTCATCGCCATCATTCATAAGCGCTTGCATGGTCATGACAATCAGCTCAGAGACGCCGTTACCCAAATACACGTCACGTACGTCGACCGCAGACAGTAATCCTTTTGCTTGGTAATATTGCAATACTGCTTTACGCGCTGCAAAAATCCCTTGCGAGTCTGAATAACCAGTGGCCTCAGACAAGTTCATGGCCACATCGCGGAGAATTTCATGCGGTGCCTCAAAGCCAAAAGGAGCTGGATTACCCACGTTGAGCTTTAAGATGCGTTGACCTTCCGCCTCCATTTTATTGGCAGTTTGTAGTAACGGACCGCGAATGTCATAGCAAACATTTTGTAATTTATCGGATTTTTTCAATGTACTCATAGAGGTACCATCCATAGTATTGTTTTGTGAATTTGTACGGGTGCTAGTTGCGGTTGTTGAATTATTAGTTTGTGTGTCTGTTGGTAACACGTCAGTGACGTTTTTTCTTGGGGCGTTGCTGTCGGCATTTAGATCAGTATCAGCGACAATGTTAGTATGATGGTCGCCGCGCAACAGATAGCCTTCGCTACAGCCCAAGATTCTCGCCAGAGTAGGGAGCTTTGAGGAGACGATACCATTAGTACCACGTTCCCAATTGGAGATAGCACCGCGGCTGACCTTTGCACCAGCTTCTGTCATTGCTTGAGCCAATTGCTCAGCAGTCAGTCCCTTGTCACGACGTAACTTTACCAAACGTTCCGCTTGTTTCTGTTTGCTTTGATCATTATCCATAATTATCCACGCCTTTTATGGCAATAAGTTAGTTTTTAATAGATATAGGGTTGAACAAGCACATTAACTCATCACACAATGCAAGATTTTATTGCATGCATAGCTTGAATGCAAGTATTTTTTGATAGGCCTACTTAATGCAAGTATAACTTGCATTTAGGGTGTGAATAATTGCTACCTAATTGATATTTCGACAATAGGAACCTCGTTTATAGGTTCGATATCAAGGCTTTTACAACGATGGCTTTATCTTGTTAATTCATTTTATGACACGTACGAGCTGTCCAGTTGGTGGTGAAGGTAACTTGAGTGTCAACTTAAAGCCTGCCTTAAATAGCTGTTAAGACTATAATTACGGAGCAACTGGCCGCGTGTGTGTTTGGTAAAAATACATCATTATACGTTGCGTCATCAGGACAAATTGCTATATCTTACTTATCTAATATTCTGCAAAACGCTATCAAGAAATTCTAATAACGGTCTTTCATTATCTGCCTTGAATAGTTTGCTGGCAGTCAACAGATATAGGCCATCGCTATCGTGAACTACGCATAAAGCTATAAACTGATAGTGATAAACCCCTCATAGCAGACCAGATAATAAATAATCAAATAAGGACAAGTCATGCAAGACAATCAACTTAGTAAAGAAGAAATCACGCAGTTAACCGACGCCGACTGGAAAGAGCGCCTCAGCGATGAGGAATATCGTGTGATGCGCGAAAAAGGTACCGAGCGTCCATTTACCGGTGTTTATAACGATACTGAAGACAAAGGCGTTTACCGCTGCAAAGGTTGCGGAGCTAATTTGTTCGATGCTGATAACAAGTTTGATGCCAGTTGCGGTTGGCCCAGTTTCGACCAAGGTATTGAAAATAGCGCCATTAAGGAGCATGTTGATAACTCATTAGGCATGACACGTACTGAGGTGACTTGTAGTAACTGCGGCGCTCATTTAGGACACGTGTTCCCTGATGGGCCGCGTGAGACCACAGGTATGCGCTACTGCATCAACTCAGTGTCTCTTGATTTAGACAAAACTGAGAAGTAGTTAGGATAAAAATGCTAATGAGTAATGAGCAGGGTGTTTATAATATTTACTCTGCTCATTATCAATACTTTCAGATAAGTAGCACCATTCAAATAACTGTTAAGACTACTAATTAAAAAAGGAATAGGTGATGAGTACTATTTATGATTTTACCGCTGAACGTATGGACGGTACATCGCAAGATTTTACGGATTACCAAGGTAAAGTACTGCTAATAGTCAATACGGCTAGCAAATGTGGCTTTACCCCACAGTTTGAGGGCTTAGAGGCGCTATATCAGCAGTATAAAGACCAAGGCTTAGTGGTCATTGGCTTTCCTTGTAATCAGTTTGGTGGCCAAGACCCCGGTAGTAATGATGAGATTGGTGCGTTCTGCCAGAAGAATTATGGCGTAAGTTTCCCGATGATGGCAAAGGTCGATGTGAATGGTAGTGACGCTCATCCTATTTTTAATTGGTTGAAGGAACAAAAAGGCGGTGTCCTAACAGACGGTATTAAATGGAACTTTAGCAAGTTTTTGGTTGGTAACGACGGGCAGGTATTAGATCGTTATGCATCAACCACTAAACCTGAGGCCATAAAGGCTGATATTGAGCAAGCACTGGCATCAGTTAATAGTACCCAATAGTTTAGGGCTATCATTCAATTAAGATAATAATATAAAGTTAACAAAAACAACTGCTTGCCAATATAGTAAGCAATAATGCAAAAAATATAGCATAAAAGGTCAAATAATATTTGACAGGCCAATGTAAATGTATATAATACACACCCACAGCAAGGGGCTTTAAACAGTTCTAGGTTGTTGGAAAAATTAATTAGAACGTGACAATTTTAATTGATTGAATATAGAAAATGTTATTTAAAACATTTTCTATTGCGGATAAATATCTACTTTACGTAGGTGCTGAGTTTTTAGAATTTACGAAAATGTAAATTCTCTTGCGCTCGGACGAAGCAGTGCTTCGTTAATTTACGCTTTAAGAAATCTTATTTAAAAGATTTCTCTTGCGAAGCTAAAATTGCAGTGCAATTTTTTAACGCTTCTCAGGGTGATTAGCTCAGTTGGTAGAGCGTCTGCCTTACACGCAGAATGTCGGCGGTTCGAACCCGTCATCACCCACCACTCTTTTAGCGAAGTGGGTCCTATTTATAAGGGCAAGACGCTAAAAACGACCTAAGCAGCGGTAGTTCAGTTGGTTAGAATACCGGCCTGTCACGCCGGGGGTCGCGGGTTCGAGTCCCGTCCGCTGCGCCATATTTAGTAAAAAGCTAAAACGAATTTAGACTCTCGAGTTTAAGAAAGTTGCGCCTCAAGCATTAGATTGTTTGAGGTTTTTTTGTGTCTATTGATTTGTTCAGCGAGGTTACAGTTTGTTTGATAAGACAATGTATTGAACAGCTAAAAAAATGTATAAATACGAGTCGCTAAAATGCACGTTGTTTGGATATTTTACCTAACTAATTTTACATTTAATTATTTGGTGGTGTTTCAAAAAGTATGCGGCCATTAGATGAAGCCATAATTGATATAAAAGAACACCATATTGAACGTCTTAAAGTGATTATCGAGCTTTTTAGAGAAGCAACATGTCTTTCTAACTGCTCGCCTCAACCGGTGTCTTAAACGACAGTTATTACCCTCTATACCCACAGTATGCTCTTTACCAATCTGCTTAGGATCTGCTTTAAAAGCCGTCTTAAAGCTACGCCAGTTGTCCATACTGATTGAACCATAGCGAACCTTAAGTTGCTTAAGCCTGGCTCGCAGCTTTTTAGCGGTCTTTAAGTCACGTTTACCCCAAACATAAGCCACAATCTCACCAGTATCACGGTCATAAGCATAGATGAGCCATACCTTCTGTTTCTTACGCTTCACGTATGTCCAAAACTCATCCACTTCCAAATGCTCGTAATAGTGATGCTTTGGGAGTATCTTATAGATTGATGAGCTTATGGTGCTGAGCACTTTACCAATACTCACTGAGGTAATCGTAGCGATGTCTCTAACGCCGCAGCCTCGTACTGTCATGAGGCGTATCTTATGCTCTATTTGAGAGTGGCAACCTTGGTAAGTAATCGCATGGTCGCCAATGAATTGACGTTTGCAGGCTTTGCATTGGTAGTTTTGCTTGCCATAGCTTTTTATACCGTTTTTCTTTAAACTGGGACTGTGGCAGTCGGGGCAATTAATGTCTATTTGTGTCTTCATAACCTCAAATATAACATCTTTGCTCCGGCTGTCACCCTTCCTTTATTTCCTCAGCATACTTTTTGATACACCACCAATTATTTAAGTATCTTGAGTTAAAAAATATAGCGCTGCGACGACTGACTTTGGCAGATAGTGATCATCAACATGTGCTTTTGGGTAGTGTTTAACAATCCAAATAGCATAATTATCGACTGTTAGCTCTCTACGATATACTAAGTACAAAACATGTAAGGTAACGCTCCGAGAAAGTCCCATAACACAATGAAAATTAATCAAAATCGCCTCATCATCTGATTGTCCAACCGTTGTATATTTTTTCACTACTGGGTCTATTTTTTCGAATAGCCGAATAATATCTTGAATATCCTTCTTTGTGAATGACTGCAAGTCCAATAATGGAAAGTAGATGTGTGTCACTTGAACGAGCGTCGTTGAATGCTGGTTTTTGTGCGTGTCATTATGGTTATCAAAGTAGTTATCTAAATGGTTGTCTAAATGGTTATCTAATCTCTTCATTAGGCTTAAATAATGACTGTTTGTTTCTACAGCTGAGTCAATAACAATGACTTTATTAAAATATGAAAAGTCTAAATGATTGTAATAATTGTTATTGGATAGTCTGAACAATTTTGGTGTGGCAATAGCGTACACCGAATCAGTGACCTTATACTTTGATAGATCAAAGGGAGTTATCTTATACCTGTTGTATTTAACAAGCTCATACCATTGAGCTGAGTACCACATGAGATGATAACCCAATAGTAATGGGGTAAACCTTATCCAAGTCGAAAGATTTAAACGGCCTTGCTTGTCTTTTTTAAACCAAGCGTCATAACGAGTACGATTTGGATATTGATAAACCCAAGCAACGCCAAAAAAGCTTATCAGCCAATAGCATGTTAGGAAACGATAAAACCCTTCAATCGAGCTATACTCTAGGCTTCTATTAATCATAAACCCCAGTATAGACAACACTATAAACCCTGATATTGCCACCGCTAAATACTTTAAAACTAAATTGTTATGTAGATAATTGGTTATAAACATCACTATGACTGCCAGCAATAAACCTCCGGCGACATCTAAAAGGTGATGCTGATAAGTGAACACAGTAGATACGATAATGAGACTACATACGCTACATAATATCAGTCGATGAAAAAAAGAGGTAGACACCTGCCATAACGTTAAGCCCAGCAAGGCAGCATACGTTACGTGTAAAGAGGGCAGCTGATTGAAAGGTTTGTCAGTCAGGCTTAAAAACTGATAGCCAAACTGCGTCCAGTCAGAGATAGGAGGACGCTCAAACGCGAACTTAGCTGGGAACAGATAAAACATAAAGCAGGCGAGTAAAGTCGCTAACACTAATCTACGAGTTAGAAAAGACAGCTGCCGCCGCGTTTGTACCATAAAAAAACTGGCGCAAAATAGAAGGATGGACCAGCTATAAGGTACGATCATCACAGATATAAAAGGAATAGCTGTATCAAATGGCGTTGCGAGTGTATAAACCGTCTTAGACCATGAGGCATTAACACCATCAAAACCACCCGATTGAATACCATCAAATAGAGTTTGAGCATAAACATTCGTCAATGAATAGAGTAGGGAAAATAGCCCTAGAGCAGCCGCTAAACAGAGCAATCTTGCTGATAGTTGAATGGATACTTTGCTGGTCATATAATTTATATAATCGTTGCGGAAAAGTAGTCAGCACGTCCTAAAAAGCGTGCTACAGATAACCTTAAAACTATGACTTTAGCATATGGCTACCAATTTTCATAAACGCTGTAGATTTAAATCGCCTAACGAGAGCAGGTTATAATTTAAGTAAACTATAATCTAAGCAAGCTAATTCATTAATAGAGGTTTTCTATTATGGCTAAGTTCGGTTGCTTTGACATTACCTATTACAGAATTTGCTTGCAACATTTTTGTGCCGTTACTATCTGAGATGCTTATACCAATAGCTTATTTCGCACTATCAAAAACCCATTCAGGCTAGATGTTAGCATTTTACAACCACACTCAATGCGCTGCTCGCAACATAGCGCTTATACTTTTTAGGCTTATAGTTTCAATAGCTGTTAAATTTGCTTGTGATAGCACAATAAAACTTAAAAGCCTGTATAGTCATAGTTTATGGCTGGGTCAATAACTATATGTGTTCGCAATCAAAGCGTAATGGACAAGGACGTTTTATGATGACTAAAAAGGTAAGTAATCTCTTAAGCTCAAAAACCGTTGTAGTAGGGGCTATGCTTGCAGCAATAACGGTCAGCTCAGGCTGTGCAACCAACTCGTTATTAGAAGGCAGTAGTCAAGTTAATACCGAGACAGTCAAAAATATACTGTCTGAAGACCAAATTGTTGCCTTTGGCCGCCCTGCGCAGCCATTGCCTAACATGCCAAACGGTACTGTGGTCATTGTTGGTGAAAAGAGTAGTTATGTTCTGACCCAAGGTGGGGCAGAGATGGTAAATTTGCTTACCAATTTGACGCCAAAAAATATCCAAGTAGATAATGACATGTCGTTTGAGGTGCCAAATAATGATGGCTACTTTCAAGGGAGAATGAAGTTGTCTTATGCCAAGCTAAAAGATGAGTTTGCCCGTGCAGATTATCAGTTTTTCTTGCAAAACTCTGGGCAAGAGTGTACCTCAGAAAGTGATCAGCGCATTGGGGCACAGCGTTTTTGTTTTAGCGTGCCAATTAAAGGGGCGATTTATCCGCAAGTGAGTAATTTAAGTCTTATTCAGTCTAAATACCGTACGCTTACTAAACCCTATACAGTGACTTTTTATACTCAGTCGCAAAAAAATGAAGTCACTCATCGCGGCGCTAATAGTGCACAAAAACTGGTTTTGCTACCATTTGCACTTGCCTTTGATGTGGTAACTTTACCGTTTCAGTTATTAGACAATTAATTTAAGATGATTGACTTGAATTTTCGACATTTTTTAGACTTATTTGTTTATTAAATATCAAATTAAAGCACGCTCTAGGATTTTTGAACGTAGGCAGGTACAATACTAAAATCAACTAAATACTTATTAAGCAAAGGACAGGCATGTAAGATACTTACGCGCGCTGTCCTTATTTTTTTATCGCTTTCTCTATTGGAGTCATTATGTCCACTGCTAAAGAGTCGTCAACTGCCCAAAGTTCTGCTACCGTTTTGGACGGCAAAGCACTTGCTAAACAAATAGAACAGCAACTACGCACGCGCGTGGACGCTATTAAGGACAAAACGGGACGCATACCGAGCTTAGCGACGATACTGGTCGGTGAGGATCCAGCCTCTGCGACTTACGTCCGTATGAAAGGCAATGCCTGTAAGCGGGTCGGCATGGATTCTATTAAAGTAGAGATGCCGAGCAGTACCACTACAGAACAGCTCATGGCTAAGATAGACGAGCTGAATAGTAACCCTGACGTCCATGGTATTTTACTTCAACATCCCGTACCTGACCATATCGATGAGCGTGCTTGTTTTGAGCAGATTGATCTGGCAAAAGACGTGGATGGTGTGACCTGCCTAGGATTTGGGCGTATGAGCATGCAAGAGTCCGCCTTTGGGTCATGTACCCCGCAAGGTATTATGCATCTATTACGCCATTATAATATCGAGCTTGCGGGTAAAGAAGCCGTAGTGGTAGGCCGTAGCCCTATATTAGGTAAGCCTATGGCGATGATGCTATTGAACTCAAACTGTACTGTGACCATTTGCCATTCAAAAACTCAAGATTTGGCGGCTCAGGTCAAACGTGCTGATATCATCGTTGGTGCGGTAGGGGTGCCCGAGCTGATTAAAGCAGACTGGATTAAAGCGGGCGCTGTCGTCATTGATGCTGGCTTCCATCCGACCGATAACGGCGGTGTGGGTGATATTGAGATGAGCGGTGTGTCAGACATAGCCAGTGCCTACACGCCAGTACCAGGTGGCATCGGTCCGATGACTATTAACACGCTTATCCGCCAAACGGTCACTGCTGCTGAAAAATCAGCCGGTCTTGATGTCAGTATGATCGACTAATGAGTCACTCATCCGACCCGCAAGCGCCATTAGATAAAAATCAGGAGCCTGAAGCGACACAGCCTCAGGCTGAATCGACCACGCCCAAGTTGATAGGTTCTAAAATGGCTAAAAAAAACGTAGGTATTCATGAGCGACTACAGCATATCGGCAGAGAGTTTGTCGATATTTGTCACTACATCATCTTATTTTTGATCAGTGTGGTGGTGGTCTGGACCGCGGGTAAAGAGTTTGTTGGGATTGTCCAAAAAGGCTCAGCAGACTTAAAAGACATCTTAATGTTATTTATTTATCTTGAACTGCTAGCGATGATTGGTATTTATTTCAAGACCCATCGTCTGCCGGTACAGTTTTTGATATTTATCGCCATTACGGCCTTGTCACGACATTTGGTGGTCGATGTGCAGGCAGTATCAGACTACTTTCATCTGTGGTTGCTGGCGACGATTTCTGTGGCTATTATGGCCTTGAGCGTCTCTATCGTAGTGCTCACGTGGACAGCAAGAACGTTTGGTCGTCCAGAAGACAATCTAGACAGTCAGCAGCCAAAAGGTCTTATCAAATCGCTTCTTCCTGATAATGCTCAGGCACCTGATAACAGTACGAAACATCGTCGTGAATGATGATTGAAACTTGTAATGTGGCACAGTAAGAAAGTGGTATGAGCAAAAATGCACAAAAAAAGAGCTAACGATGGTAGCTCTTTTTTTTCGTGTTTAAATCTTGCAGTCTGTAACTGTTTATTGAACTGTATTAATCAGTAGAGGCTTATAGCCAGCCCAGTCTTTTAAAGTTGTAGTATAGATAACTACATAATGAACCGATGAATAACATAATAATAAGATATGAAAATTTCCAATGCAGCTCAGGCATAAAGTCAAAGTTCATCCCATAGATACCTGCTATCGCTGTCGGTACGGCTAAGATACCTGCCCAAGCAGCAAGCTTACGTACTACCTCGTTCTGTCCCATAGTGACCATAGCCAAGTAAGTGTTCATCACCACACTGAGCATTTCATTAAGGCCGTTGATTGCATCTAAAGAGTGTAATAAGTGGTCATTGACGTCACGGAAATAGGGCTTGGCTGCTTGAGAAAACGGAGAAACCAAATCGCTTTTCTTATGATTAATAAAAAAACTACAGATATCTTGGACGGGCAAGATAACCGCTCGCATATGTACCAGTTGTGATTTTAACTCGTACAAGTTTTTGAGGGTACTTCTATTAAACTCATAAGTAAAAATATGGCGCTCTTGTTCCCGTAAATAGCTGCCCAAACGATCGGTGATGGGCATATAGTTGTCGACTATAAAGTCAAGAGTGGCGTGCAAGACAAAAATAGGCCCCATCCGTAGCTTTTCAGGGCGACGGTGACAATGCTCGCGTACCGGGGCGTAAGAATTTGAAGGGCCATTACGAATGGTAATCAGATAGTTTTTACCCATAAATATCGCCGTCGTACCATAGCGGATGACGTTATTTTCAAGTTTTGCGGTACGTAGCACCACGAATATCGTATCGTTATCATAGTTCTCGACTTTGGCTCTCTGATGATCAGCGAACGCATCTTCAATCGCTAGCTCGTGTAAATCGAACGCACTTTGTACCTTGGCGATAGTTTGCATACTGGGGTCATATAGCCCAAGCCAGATAAACTGACTACTATTGGTCAGCGCTTTGCTGACGTTGCTCAGCGCCACTTGCTCGAGCTGCTCGCCTGTTTTACGCGAATAGGCATAGCAATTAACGATTTCATCGACGCTTGACAGATAAATATCTTCATAGCGCTCAGAATCTGGGTCGTAGACCGTCATGGTTTCAATCGTACCTTCTGGCGTCGCATCAGCATCACCATAAATATAACTGTCATAATCGACCATATCTGAGTAAATACGATTGATGTTAGAGTCAGGTGTAATACGAGTTGTGGTTTTGACCGACTGGTCGTCATCGTGATTCATACCCCCTCCTTTAGTATGATTATGAAAGCCTAGTATGATTATGAAAGCCTAGTATGATTATGAAAGCCTAGTATGATTATGAACGCTTAGTATGATTATAGGAATTCAGTACAATTATCAAAAACCAGTATAATTATGAAAAATCAGCATGATAATTAGCAATAAAAAATGGGTAGTAAAAACTCGGCTACTAGTTTATTTAGTAACCAATATAGTTACTAAACTCAGTTATAGTGAGTTAAAAATAAAACGGATATACACATAGTTTTGGATAACTGGCAAAAATTTTTCTAGCTTGCTGTGTGACTACGTCACTCCAGAGGCTTCGAAAATTTCTTCCAGCTATCCTGTATCTGTTTTAAAGCGGCTTAGCTATACTATATTAGCTATTATTGATTACTAATAAGCGCCTAAGACTATTCTAGCTCTAGTTTAGTCCTACAGGTTTGACTAGGATTTATATGGCATAGCGTTTTAGAGTCTCAATATCGACTAGAGTTAATAAGCTTTCGTGACAGCCTTCCAGTTTTAATTGTGGCGCAATATCGAAGTCTAATGCTTCAACCCAGCGTAGGGCGCAGACACACCAATAGTCGCCAGGTTTTAAGCCGGCAAAATTATATTCAGGTAGTGGGGTAGTGAGGTCATTACCGCGGCTTGATGAAAAGTTTAAAAACTCACTAGTCATTTTGGCACAGACGGTATGTTGACCGACATCATGATTGCCCGTATGACAGAAGCCGTTACGATAATAGCCAGTGATAGGATCAAAGCAGCAGCTGGCAAGGGCAGTGCCTAACACATTGGTTTGATTGATAGCTGGATTGGGATGGTAGTCAGATGACATAAGGCCTCCGAGGGGAATGATTTTTAAGAGAGATAAAAATAAGGGTGATAAAAATATGCGCTAGTGTAACATGAGTCTAGTAGGTTGTTGTCATTCAAATAGCGCTAGCATCCGCATCTAATAAGCCCATACAGAATGACTATAAACTACGAATAATAGATCGATGTTGCTAACTACTAATGTTTCTGACTATTGATGTCCCTAACGACTAAGCATATATTACCTAAAGATTAGGGCTAATTGTGACTAGGCGAAACTTAGTGGCTATGCTAAACTTAAGCGTAAAGTGCCTTGATTATCTAAGGCATCAATGTAGTTGTTTTATCATCCTAGTTTAGTCTTATATTAATAGCCATTACTCACCCCTTTGGTGTTACCTAGTTTGTTTATAATAATTGGGTCAACGATATTGCGCGCTAAAAATGCAAAGTGCTTTTTTACAAAATGCTTCTTAATACAAAGTGCCCCTTATTGATTTGATGATAAGCATAACCTTATAATGCCGCATTTTTTGGTAAGCGGTACGCCAAACAAGGAATTATTGTGTCTGCCAGTTTTGATTCTGCTAACCCCGCCCTGTCAAGCTCTACCAATCAAGCCGCTACTGCTATAACTAGTGGGCCTGCTGATAACAGCGTTGTACCCAATCGTCTTCCCTATCTGAGCAGTTTTGCTGCTGAAGTTGCCAATAGCTGGTTGCTGCCTGATGGTGTGGTGGATGTATTGTTTGACGACGCTCAAAAGCAAGAAGTGCTACGCCATAAGCTCACTCAGCAGCTTATCACCTATGGTTATCAGTTGGTTTGTCCACCAATGATTGAATATACTGAGTCGTTATTAAGTGATGCCTCAGAAGATCTAAAGCGGCAAACTTTTAAAATTATCGATCAGCTCACGGGTCGATTAATGGGGATACGCGCGGACATCACACCACAGATTTTACGCATTGATGCGCATCATGGTGGCGCAGGTATTGCACGTTATTGCTATGCTGGCGATGTCATTCATACCTTGCCATCAGGCTTATTTGGGTCACGTACGCCACTACAATTGGGCGCTGAGATATTTGGTTGCGCCGAGCTTGCCGCAGATATTGAGCTGATAGATGTGCTATTTGCAATGATAAATAGCCTAAATATGAGCGCTGCACTACACGTGGACTTAGGTCACGTAGCGATATTTAAGCGCTTAGCCGTATTAGCCCAGCTGTCGGAGAATGATACTGAGCAACTGATGCATTTGTATGCTAATAAGAACTTGCCAGAACTAAAGCGTGTCAGCCAGACCTTGCCGATGGGTGAGGACTTTTATGTCTTAGCGCGCTTTGGTCATGATATGACACAGCTCTTAACCAAGCTGTCAGCTACCGCCCAGCAAGACACGCACATTGCTGAAGCGGTCGATGAATTACAACGCTTAAAAACGCATTTACAAGACCAATGGCAGTGTCAGGTGAGTATCGATGTCACGGAATTGTCCGGCTATCACTACCACACCGGCATTGTGTTCAACGGCTACATTAACAATGAGACCCAGCCACTAGTACGTGGTGGGCGCTTTGATGGCTTGCAAAGCGTTAGCAAACAGTCACGTGCGGCGACAGGTTTTAGTATGGATGTCAGCCGCTTGCTGGCCCATATTCAACTTGATCAACCGACGGTTGTGGTCGTTGATTATATGGCTATTAAAAATGCTGCGGATAATGCAGACAGTGCACAGATGCAGGCATTACAGCAGCAGGTTGATAGTTTACGCCAGCAGGGTTATCGCGTGACCATGCCATTAGATACCCATGATTGTCCGGTAGGTGTCACGCATCGTTTAAGCATGATTAATAACCTATGGCAATTAAAAGCCATTTAGCCTAAGTTCATCATAAATAAATAGCTCAAATACATACCAGTTAAAAGGCAATATTACTACTTATTAGCTTATTTTCAGCTTAATTTTTAAATTGTTATTATATAGCCAAGCCAAAATAATACGACTGTAAGGAAACCAAGGGCAGACTATATCTAGATTATTAAACTAGGTATGGCAAACAAGGTTGACGTTGTAGTCGTTTTATAGTGGTCAGATGGTACACACCTCAATACATCATTGTAAGGATTAATTATGGGTAAGAATGTCGTAGTTTTGGGTAGCCAGTGGGGCGATGAAGGTAAAGGTAAAATCGTCGATTTGCTCACTGAAAAAGCCTCAGCGGTCGCGCGTTTTCAAGGCGGTCACAATGCCGGGCATACACTGGTTGTCGACGGCAAAACCACCGTTCTACATTTGATACCATCAGGTATTCTACGTGAAGGCGTTACTTGCTTTATCGGTAACGGAGTGGTGCTTGCCCCTGATGCGCTGCTCAAAGAGATGAAAGAGCTAGAAGACAATAACGTGCCGGTTCGTGAGCGTTTGCGCATTTCACCTAATTGCCCTTTAATCATGCCTTATCACGTGGCGCTTGATAAAGCGCGTGAAGCCAAGCGCGGTACTGGCAAAATTGGTACTACAGGTCGCGGTATTGGTCCTGCGTATGAAGATAAAGTGGCACGCCGTGCTATTAAGCTTGCGGACTTATTCCGTGATGACTTAGAAGAAAAATTACGTAACCTGATTGAATATCATAACTTCCAATTGACTCAGTATTACAAAGTCGATGCTATCGATTTTGACCATACTTATCAGCTGTGTAAAGAGTGGAAAGAAGAAATTAAAGGCATGGTTACTGATGTAACTGAAGAGCTTAATCAATTACGCCTTGCTGGCAAAAACCTAATGTTTGAAGGCGCACAAGGAACATTGCTTGATATCGATCACGGCACTTATCCGTTTGTAACCAGCTCAAGCGTTACTGCCGGTGGCGTGTCAACTGGTACGGGTATTGGTCCCCTATATTTAGATTATGTATTAGGCATTACTAAAGCCTATACCACCCGTGTGGGTAGCGGTCCGTTCCCAACAGAATTGTTCGATGATGTGGGCGCGCATTTGGCGAAAGTTGGCCATGAATTTGGTGCCACTACTGGACGTGCGCGTCGCTGTGGTTGGTTCGATGCTGAAGCCTTACGTCGTGCAGTCGTACTAAACTCATTATCAGGTATTTGCTTAACCAAGCTTGACGTCCTAGACGGTCTGGAAGAGCTGTTGATTGGTGTGGGTTACGAGCTGCCAGAGACTGAATTCGCAGGCGCGCATGATGCGGAATTCTATGAGTCAGTAACGCCTAAGTACGAGACATTGCAGGGCTGGAGCGAATCAACAGTTGGTGTTACTAACTATGATGACTTGCCTGAAAATGCCAAAAAATATATCAAACGTATTGAAGCTTTGATTGATTGCCCTGTTGATATTATCTCTACCGGTCCCGACCGCGAAGAAACTATCGTTTTACGCGATCCTTATGATGTATAAATAAACGGTAATGAATAGGCTTTGATTGTTCGATAATAAAACCCCAGTACTGAACTGACCCCCATAAGTTGGACACAACTTATGGGGTTTTTGTTTGCGCCACACTTTATAGGTGAGTTTTTAGTATGCTTTATAGGAATAGAGGAAGACGATGTTGATAATTAATGAACGCTAAGTTTACGTTTAAGTAAGCTATGATTATAAATTGCCCCTATCATTTATAGTATCAATCATTATAATAGGCAGCAATCACACGCTGACTATTATATGTCCATATTGGGACAGATAAGCTCGTCAAATTAGCATGGTGATCAAAGAACATATAACTTATTTATCATTCCATTTTTCATCTTACTTTTTCTTTATTAGGAGCTTTTCATGGCTAACGAACGTACACTATCTATCATCAAACCTGACGCTGTTGCTGGCAATCACATCGGTGCTATCTATGACCGTTTTGAACAAGCGGGTCTAAAAATTGTTGCCGCCAAAATGCAACAGCTAGACGACGAAAAAGCGGGTGGGTTCTATGCTGAGCATGCTGAGCGTCCATTTTACAACGATCTAAAATCTTTTATGACTTCAGGTCCAGTATTGGTCTCAGTACTAGAAGGCGAAAACGCTATCGCTAAGCATCGCGAAATCATGGGCGCTACTAACCCAAAAGACGCTGATAAAGGCACTATCCGTGCTGATTTTGCTAGCAGCATTGACGAAAACGCAGTTCATGGTTCAGATTCAGCTGAATCAGCCCAGCGTGAAATCAGCTATTTTTTCAATGATGATGAAGTTTGTGCTCGTACACGTTAATAGCTGTCCTTGTTAATGTTAACGGTTAACAAGGTTCAATATTAACGGCTAGTATGGCAAAACGGCTTATACTCAATGGGGTATAAGCCGTTTCATCTATTATTATTCACACTGATATATTATTTTTTATTGAAATTTACCTCAATGCCCTTCATCATAAGGACATATCATATTTCCTTAATCATTTAATCAGCGTTATCAATCCTTTATCAGCATAAAATACTGCGCTCATAATGGATTGCTAATACCTCATTTTATTTTATGCTAACAAGTTTTACGCCACAGGCCACTTATTATGTCAACTATCAGCACAGATACTGCTACACCTACTCAGCCAGTACAAGCGCATACCCCAGCTAAACGCAACAACAGCATCAAGATTTTAGATGAGGCACATGCAAAAACCAATTTATTAGGTATGACGCAGGCGCAACTTGCTGATTACTTTAAAAGTATTGGTGAAAAACCGTTTCGTGCTACCCAAGTAATTAAGTGGATTTATCAACAAGGGGTCACTGACTTTGAACAGATGACTAATTTAAGCAAAGGCCTACGAGACAAACTATCAGCCAATGCCTGCGTGACCCCGCCAAAAGTCATTCATCGTCAATATAGTGATGATGGCACCCGTAAATGGGTATTTGAAGTCACTGGCGGCTCATTGGTTGAGACGGTTTTAATTCCAGCAGATGACAGCAAGATAAACGGCCGTAAGACTTTATGTGTTTCATCGCAAGTCGGCTGCGCACTGGATTGTAGCTTTTGTAGTACCGGTAAGCAGGGATTTGAGCGCGATTTGAGCGCGGCTGAAATTCTCGGACAGTTATGGGTCGCGAACGCTTCGTATATGACCGATGATCAGGACAGCTTGGATGGCGTTGATCACAGTCTATGGGAAAATAACGTGACCAATGTGGTGATGATGGGTATGGGCGAGCCGCTACTCAATTACCGTCCGGTGGTCAGCTCGATGGAGTTGATGTTAAGCGATCATGCGTATGGCTTATCAAAACGACGTGTGACCTTATCAACGTCTGGTGTGGTGCCTAAAATGTATAAGCTGGCACAAGATATCGATGTGGCGCTGGCCATATCCTTGCATGCGCCCAATGATGAGCTGCGTAATGAGCTGGTGCCGATTAATAAAAAATATCCTCTAGCAGAATTGATTGCCGCTGCAAAAAACTACGTTCATGATGTCAATCCACGTCATAAAAAACACGTGACCATTGAATATGTCATGCTTGACGGCGTCAATGATCATGATGAGCATGCTCATCAGTTGGTAACCTTATTAGAAGGTCTGCCCAGTAAGATTAACCTCATTCCGTTTAATCCTTTCCCGCATTCGGGGTATGATAAGTCGAGTAACAACCGTATCCATGCCTTTAGTAATATTCTTAGTGAAGCGGGATTTGTCTGTACCATTCGCCAAACTCGCGGTGATGACATTGATGCGGCTTGTGGTCAATTGGTCGGGCAGGTGGCTGACCGTACCAGACGTTCAGCGGCCTGGCAGAAAAGTATTAAAGACCGTGAAGAGGCTTAACCTAGTCTTTGAAACAAGCTTGGCATAGACTTTAGCTGTCTTTTATCCCTCTTGATGGTAATAAAAATGTAGCCATAGTGAGTAATAACAACTAAATGGCAACTAAATTGTACTTAGTGGTTCTAAATCCATTAAACTGATGCCTCTTTGATCCAAAGCACTGAACCACAGTTTTATGATGGCGGCTATGATGACTTTTAGATATTCTTGTCAAATCAAATCTCAAGGACACCTTTATTTATTAGCGAATACGCTTAGGGCAACCGTTTACAAGCAGACAGGGCGGCCAAAGCGCATCGTACTAGGAAGTGCGCTAATGGCGTTGCTGCTAACCGGGTGCCAAAGTATCCCAGCTGACGATTTGACGGGTAGCACGCGTTACCAAACGTCAACGCAGCCAAGCAACAACCAAAGTAAAGACAAACAGGAAATTGCTCGCGTTCGCACGTCACTTGCCGCGCAATATATCCGCAAGAACGAGCTGGACACCGCTCAACGTCAGTTAGAAAAAGCTTTTGCTGCTGATAGCCGTTACGCGCCTGCCTATGATATGATGGGCGTTTTATTGCAGCAAGAAGGCAGCCATCTGAATCTTGAAAAAGCCGATCAATACTTTAAGAAAGCCATTGCGCTTGATAAAGATTTTGATCAGGTGCGCAATAATTACGGCGTGTACTTATCCCAGATGAAACGCTATTCTGAGGCGGCAGCACAGTTTGAGATTGCAGGGTCAGCACTTGGCTATGAAGGTCGCATTGGCGCACTTGAGAACTTAGGCCGCACCTATCTTCAGCTTGATAATCATCCCGCAGCCGCCAAAGCATTTTTGCGTGCATTAGATGGCAATCGTAACAGCTTAATTGCTCATATTGAGTTGGTCGACTTGTTACTTGAGCAGCAGCGTGTTCAGCAAGCACAGCGGCTTTATGATGAGACTTTAATACTGGTGCAAGGCCAAGGTATTAGCCCACGCTTACTCTTACAAGGCATCAAACTTGCTGCCGCCCAAAATAATAAAACGACCCGCCAGCAGTTAGCGCAGCAGCTCTTATCTGCTTATCCGCTGAGCGATGAAGCAAAACAACTTAAGAATTGGCTTAATAATCCAGAGGCATCATGGAAATGACCACCCCATCATCAAACCAACAATCTAACGCTCAGGGATCATTTGGTGCCATGCTGCAGCAAGCCCGCAAAACTAAGAAAGTCAGCTTAGATGACGCGGCAGGTGAGCTCTTTATTTTAAAGCGCCACTTGCAAGCGTTAGAAAGTGAAAACTTCTCTGAGTTACCGCAAGCGGCTTTTGCTCGTGGCTTTGCGATTAATTATGCTAAGTTTTTGGATATAGATCCTATAAAAGTGGCGAACAGCTTTGATGCTGCTTATCCGAACGAGCTTAGAGCCCAATCGGTAAATAATATTGATTCACCCCTGCGACCAATGGGTACTTTGCAGCGCGATAATCATAATCGCATTCGCTTTAACCCCCTGCTAATTGGGGCGGTGATTGCCCTGATTGTCTTAGCGATATTCTTATTTCGTATGGTGAGTAATGCTACCAACGATAATAACCAAGAGCCTACGCCAGTAGCTGAAGGTTTGTCGGCAGCAGAACAAGCGCAAGGGGCCGCGATTAATACTCCGTCTAATGGGGTTGGTGCGTCCGGATCCGCGCTGAATTTGGGCGGTAATGACAGTATGAGCAGTACCTCTTTAGAGATTAAACTTACTGATAATACTACCGTTAGTATCATGGATGCCTCTGGCAGCAGCTTGATGAGTGGTCTTCAAACTTCTGGTGATTATAAGCTATTAGGCACGCCACCCTTTAATATTCAAATTGATAATATCGATAATGCCAGCTTATTGCTCAACCAAGAACCAGTTGCATTGGATCAATATGCGACTGACAAAACAGCAAGTTTTGAGTTGACGCTTTAATTTATTGAAGTTGTAATTTATGATAGTTATTATAAATTCAGCGTCTTGGAATTTTTATTCATGACTGCTATAGCAAAATAATTGCCTTATTATAGATTACCATCGTTTTTTATGTCTTTAGCTCTGATTGAAGGATTCATATATGTCAACGTCATCGCCTATTAACCGTCGCCTTACTAAAAAAATATACGTCGGTGATGTCGCGATTGGTGGTGATGCACCGATTAGCGTGCAAAGCATGACCAATACCGACACCTGTGATGTGGCGGCAACGGTCGCGCAAATCGAGCGCTGCGTTGAGGCGGGTGCTGACTTGATGCGCGTATCGACTCCAACGATGGATACGGTCGAGGCATTTGGTAAAATTCGTAAGCTGGTAAGCGTTCCACTGATAGCAGATGTCCATTTCGATCACAAAATAGCACTTGCGGTTGCCGAAGCTGGTGCAGACTGTTTGCGTATCAATCCGGGTAATATTGGTAGCGATGCCAAAGTACGTGAAGTGGTTGCTTGCGCCAAACATCATAATATTCCTATTCGTATTGGCGTCAATGCAGGGTCATTAGAAAAAGACATTCAGCGTAAATATACCGAGCCGACAGGTGAGGCCATGCTAGAGTCAGCAATGCGTCATATTGATATTCTTGAGCGCCTGAACTTTGACCAATATAAAGTCTCGGTCAAAGCCAGTAATGTATTTTTGACCTTAGAGGCCTATCGCTTAATATCAGCGCAAATTGACAACCCGCTCCATCTGGGCGTGACCGAAGCTGGTGTTTATCGCACGGGTGCGGTTAAGTCTGCCATTGCGCTCGGTGGCCTATTACTCGACGGCATTGGCGATACTATACGTATCTCGCTGGCAGCGGAACCAGAAGAAGAGATCAAGATTGGTTTCGATATTCTAAAGTCACTGAATATTCGCTCTAATGGCGTGAATTTTATTGCTTGCCCAAGCTGCTCACGTCAAGAGTTTGACGTGATTAGAGTCATGACGGCTTTAGAGGCGCGCTTAGAAGATATTCGTGAACCGATGAATCTATCGGTAATTGGCTGTAAGGTCAATGGTCCGGGTGAAGCCAAAGTGTCTGACATAGGTATCGTAGGCGCAGCGCCTAAGTCCTTGGTTTACCGAATGGGTAAAAAAAGCCATTTAATCGATACGGACAATTTGGTTGATGAAATAGAAGGTATGGTACGTGCCCATGCTGATGAGCTAGCAAAATTACGTGAAAATGAAATTATCCGAGTAAAATAGCGCTCAGTTAATAACAAAGATGATGATAAAAATAACAAAGATAACAGCACTAACGCTTGAGGATATAACGGTACCATGATCAAAGCTATCAAAGGGTTTAACGATATTTTGCCAGAGCAGGCAGCAAAGTGGTTGCAATTAGAAGCGATATTAACCGATGTGTTAGGCAGGTACGGTTTTGAACATATTCGCTTACCAATCGTTGAGCAAACCGATCTATTTACTCGGGCTATTGGCGGCGCTACTGACATTGTCGAAAAAGAGATGTATAGCTTTACCGACAAGTCTGAGCCACCAACGCCATTAGCCTTACGTCCTGAAGGCACGGCGGGGGCGGTACGAGCAGTCATTGAGCATAACCTATTGCGCGGTGACACCCCAAAGCTGTGGTATATCGGTCCTATGTTTCGCTATGAGCGTCCGCAAAAAGGTCGCTATCGTCAGTTTCACCAACTGGGTGTTGAGAGCTTTGGTAGTGCGCTACCGGATGCTGATGCAGAACTAATCGCTATGACCCACTTAATGTGGCAAACGCTTGGTTTAAAAGATGAGATGCATCTTCAGCTGAACAGTCTAGGCGAGCCTGACGAACGTTATGCCTATCGCGAAGCGTTGGTTGCTTATTTGACTGATAAACAAGATCAGTTAGATGATGACAGTAAGCGTCGGTTAACGACCAACCCGCTGCGCATTCTGGACAGTAAAGAAGCGAACACACAAGCGGTACTGGCTGATGCGCCCAAGCTGGCTGAGTTTTTGGGTGAAGATAGTGTGGCGCATTTTGAACAAGTTCAAGCTTATTTGACGGCGCTTGGTATTGATTATGAGCTGAACCCGCATCTGGTACGAGGCCTTGATTACTATAACAAAACCGTATTTGAATGGGTGACTGATAAGCTCGGTAGCCAAGCAACGGTCTGTGCTGGCGGTCGCTATGATGGTCTGGTTGGGGAAGTGAAGTCTATAGGTGCGCGTGATGGCGCGCAGGATAAGAAGCCCGTAAAGTCTGAACCTGCCGTTGGCTTTGCTATGGGTCTTGAGCGTTTATTGTTGCTCATTGAGGCTGTGGCGCCACTGGCTGACTTATCCGCTTGTGACGTCTTTGTAGTCGCGCATCCTGAGGTTTATAGTGCGGGTATCGGCTATGCACAAAACTTACGTTACAGTCGTCCAGACCTACGCATTAAAATGGCGAGCGCTACCAGCCTAAAAGCACAGATGAAAAAAGCGGATAAATCAGGGGCAGCGCTGACTGTTATTATTGCGCAGCAAGAGCTTGATGATGAAACCATCAGCATCAAAGACATGCAGACTGGTGAGCAAAAGACGGCCGCGCAAGATTGGCTATCAGATGCAGAGAATTTCTCATGTGAGCGCTCTAGCCAGCAGTAACTTGAATGAGCCATAGATAGTTGGTTAGCTAATGGTTACCAGCTGCTAGGTAAGACCTCTATTCTTAGCAGAAATAAATATACTGTATGTAGGTTTAGAAATCACTATATGTTGTTATAGAAACAACATTTAAAAATAATATTTAGTAGCAATAAGCGCATATAACATTATTGTAGTCCCTAGTTTTTATCAGGTAAATAAACATGGCTCAGACACCTCGTTCGCCGAATGCAGATAACTCAATGCAAGCGCTTAAGCAATATGGCAGTTATATTCTTACTGCTATTTTATTGGCGCTAGCTGGCTATTTTGGCTGGACATATTGGCAAGATAACCATGCGCGGGTAGATACGGTCGCTGCTGATCACTATGCAGATATTCAACGACTCAATGAAGAGGTCAGTTTAGCAGCGCAAAACCCAGATCTAGAAGCAGAGGCGCAAACGGCACTTGTAGACAGTCGTACTCAGCTCAACGAAGATATCGATGCGCTTGTTAGTACTCATGGTGACTCTGTATATGCGTGGCAGGCATTAATGATTAAAGCACGTCAGCAAGTCGATAGTGATGACTTTAAAGGGGCGACCGATACGCTCAAAAAAGCCTTGGCGATTGACTTAGGTGATGCGGGTCTAAATGCCATTACGCGCTTGCGTTATGCGTCGACCTTACTGGCATCAGGCGATGCTGATGCGGCATTATCTGAAGCTAATAACGATATGCCCAGTTCGTTTGAAGCCAGTCAGCAAGAGTTATTAGGCGATATTTATCTGGCAAAAGACGATAAAAAGTCCGCTATTAAAGCTTACGATAATGCTTGGGAGCTACTGCGAAAACGTCAAGAAACGCGTGCAGTATTGGCATTGAAAATGGAAAGCCTTGGTATCATCCCGGACCCTATTAGCGAGCCAACCAGCCTTGTTCGAGCTTCTGTTGCTCCTGAACAACCGCTAGTAATTGAGAATACTACAGAGAGTGCTGGAAATGGCGTTGCTGGTAATGCGTCAAGCGATTTTTCAGGTAATATAGAGGACTAAGCAGCACAGCAAATAGCACAGTAAGTCAGTAGGATTATATTAATATACAGTGTTGGTTTAGGGTGCTATCCGCTTTTTATTCACCGCTAGTTTATGTACCGACAGTCCATTTAATAATCGTTAATTTATTCGTAGTGAGAACATATAATGACCCGATCTATTCGCTCCAGTAAAATTACAAAAGGCAAAACTATCAAAGCGACTGTCATGCATGTGGCGGTATTGGCATTGATGACCACTGCTGTCGTTGGCTGTAACCGTGGTATCAAGCCAGTTGTGAATGATCCTGTGAAACTGGTGCAAATTGCACAGCCTATCAGTGTGCTACAGCCAGTCTTTAGTGTCGATGTTGGTAATAAAAAAGCCAGCAGAAAAGACCCGCTTAGCTTGCAAGTTGGTTACGATAAAACACAGATGGTGACCGCATCACGTGGGGGTGATTTAGCGGGCTTTGACAAGGCAGGACAGCGTTTATGGTCACTTAATGTTGGTGAGCAAATCACTGGCGGCGTCGCTTTAGATCCTTTGAGCCAAACGGCTATCGTCAGTACCCGCAGCGGTAAAGTACTAGCATTTGATAGTGCTACTGGCGCGAAACGCTGGCAGCAACAGTTATCAGGTTCGGTACTCACGCCTGCGCTGATTACCAATAACCGGGTGATTTTATCCGCCAATAACGGTTTCTTACATGGTTTGTCTCTGCAGACTGGTCAGTCAGTATGGCAGTTTGCCACTCAAGTACCGGCGATTAGTGTTCGCGGTGCGGCTGCACCGACCTTGTTGGATGATCAGACTGCTTTGCTTGCGACCGCCGATGGACGCTTACATGCCATTACTACTGATAGCGGGCTACCACAATGGTCAAGACGCATTGGAGTAGGTACAGGCAGCAGTGAAGTTGAGCGCATGAGTGATGTCGATGGCATGCCTATTGTTGATAGTAATCAGTTATTTGCCATCAGCTATAGTGGTCAACTGATCGGGATTGACTTAGCATCGCGTCAGGTGATGTTTGTCAATGAACTTGCTAGTCTGAAGGCGCTTGCAGTAAATAACCAGCAAGTGGTTGCTACTAGTTTAGATGGCAAAGTCGTTGCCTATGATCGCAGCAATGGTCAAACATTATGGGAAAGTGAAGCGCTGGCTTATCGTGACTTGACCAATCCAGTCATGATTGGTAATTATATTGCAGTCGGTGATTTGGACGGTGTCGTACATCTATTTAATCCTGCGACTGGTAATATTGTGAGCCGTGTAGAGACCAAAGGGGCGCTTACCAATTTACAAGTACAAGGTGGCCGTTTGATGACCCAAAGTACGTCAGGGCAAGTGGCTATTTGGCAGCTGGCGCGTTAAGCACTTTATTAGCAGGATTTCAGTTGGTAGCGTATGCGTTAATATTTTTAATTAACGCTACTGTTTTAATTGATGTTAATAGTTGATATTAATTCTACCGGATATAAACGCTGCTTGGTCAGCGTTTAATGCCTTTTGTAAATCGCTTGTTTAAAACCTTTGTTTCGCGTAATCTATGCGCCCTTAGTCAATTTGGTGTTTACTTTCGTATTTGTTAAACACGGGTTAATTATTTATTATTCAACTAGCATTAGATTGAATTGATATACTAATCAATAGTTTAGTAACTTCCAGCTATTTATCTTATTAAAACTCTATTATCATTATCATTCATTTAAGTTTGCGGTAATATACAGCGTATTCGCTGTTATCATTGTCCGTCACTGCACATCATCGAGAGTAGCGCATGAGTATCAAGCCTGTGGTCGCCTTAATTGGTCGCCCAAATGTCGGTAAATCCACCTTATTTAATCAGTTTACTAAAAGTCGGCAGGCCTTGGTTGCCGATCTATCAGGCCTGACCCGTGACCGTCAGTACGGTGATGCTGAGTATGAAGGTAAGGCGTTTATCGTTGTAGATACCGGTGGTATTGGCGAAGCGGACGATGGCAGAGGTGATATTGACGACTATATGTCTGAGCAGTCGCATACTGCGATTCATGAAGCGGATATTATTGTTTTTGTCGTCGATGCGCGCGCAGGCTTGATCGGTGCCGATGCTGAAATTGGCAAGTTCTTACACACTTTGGGCAAACCGGTCTATGTGGTTGCCAATAAGGTTGATGGCGTTCATGATTCGGCACCCGCTGAGTTTTATGCGTTAGGCTTAGGTGAGCCGTATCCGATGGCAGCCAGTCATGGTCGCGGTGTGGGTAATCTGTTAGAGATTTTAACTGCTGATATGCCGGAGCAAGATAATATACAAGAGCCAAATGGCCTAAAGCTTGCCATTATTGGCCGTCCAAACGTTGGCAAGTCAACGCTAGTGAACCGTCTGTTAGGTGAAGACCGAGTCGTGGTGTTCGATATGCCGGGTACGACGCGCGACAGTATTTATATTCCTTATCAGCGCAACGGTAAAGACTACGTATTGATTGATACCGCTGGAGTACGTCGCCGTGGCAAAATCGATGAGAAAGTCGAGAAATTTTCTGTTATCAAGACCTTGCAAGCGATCGATGACTCAAATGTCACTATCATCGTCATTGATGCCCAAGAAGGTATCGTAGATCAAGATTTGCATATGATTGGTTATGCGCTTGATGCTGGTCGCGCCTTAGTGGTCGCGATTAACAAATGGGATGGTCTAAGCTCGGATCAAAAAGATTATATTAAGTTAGAAATGGATCGCCGTTTTAACTTTATCTCGTATGTTAAAGTTCATATGATATCTGCATTGCATGGTACGAATGTGGGCAACTTATACCCATCAATCCTACGTGCTTATCAGTCGTCAATGTTTGAAGTATCAACCAATCGTTTGACCCAAATTCTGCAAGATGCGGTTACTGCAAATCCACCACCGACTGTGGCTGGTCGCCGGATTAAACTGCGTTACGCCCATATAGGGGGTCATAACCCACCGGTGATTGTTATTCATGGTAACCAAACTGGATCGCTACCTAAGAGCTATCAGCGCTATCTTGAAAACCAATTCCGTCAAGTATTTAAGCTTGAGGGTACCCCGCTTAATGTGGTCTTTAAGCTCAACGAAAACCCATATGCTGGTAAAAGTGATACCCCAACCAAAGCTAAAGCCCAACAGCTGCGTCAGCGCGAGCGTAATCGGGCACAGAAGTTTACTACCAAAGACAAAAAATTTACCAGCAAAGATAAGAAGCCTCGTTAAGCTATCTTCTTTATCATTCTCTTTATAACCTATCGAACATTCGAGTAGAGTTGGTAAGCGTATACTTATAATGGTGACGAGAATAGTCATCATTATAAAACGTTATCAAAAATACACAGATGTTTCACTCATCATGCCTTATCCTATAAACAATGTAAGTTAAATAAAAAATATAAGTTAAATAAAAGTCGCCCTAACTTAATTGAGTGACATGAACAACCATCCGTTTCGAACCTTCCCTGCGCCTATTCGGCGCTCTGTCCTACAAGCCATAGTATTGGCAGCGTTGGCCGTTTTTCTATTGTCTTTTACCTACGGGCTGGTCCAACATTATCAGCAAAAGCGTCAGCATCTTCAGCAATTGGCCGCACTGCTTACTAATAGTGCCTCAACGGAAAATGGGGCTAATTTAGTCGCCAAACAAGTCAGCATCTTATTAGATGACGAGCCCAACATCCAAAGTATTCTGTTTTATTCAACCAGCCATCCTGTCGTTAATCTCGATCAAGAAACCATTGAGAAGACCTCTGATGACTGGCAGAACGCTTTGTTTGCGAATACTGTCAGCTTCAATTATGCAGTGACCAATCCCGATGTTGGCGTTCGTGGCGTTGAAAGTAACAATGACAATACCGAACATCGCGCAAGCTCTAGTCAGCCTTTGGCAACGACATCGACAAGTAGTAAGCCTGAGCCAACGGCGATGAATATTCGTTCAACTGATACTACTGCCTCAAATAAGACTTTAGATAGCACCTTCAATAGTAACGCCTTCGATGACCCTAACACTTTATTGGGTTATATCGATATCACTCTAGACGTCAATCAACTGCGTTGGAATTGGTTCCGAAGTCATTTACCATTATGGCTTATCATTATTACGCTAGGTAGTGTTTGGGCGTGGTTTATACTCTGCAAGCTCAGCGGGCCCGTCAAAGATGTTGCCGCGCTGGCTGAAGCATGTAACCTCGTCAATGGTAATCCAGAGCTTGAGCAGTTACCGATTATTCAGCAGCGTTTCGAGCTGCAAGAGCTGATACAGATTAAGCAAGCCTTTGTGAACCTGTTTGATCGTCTACAGCAGGCCAAGCAAGACTATGAGACGCTTTCCGACTTTGAGCAGCAGCTACACAATAAGGATTTATCGCTTAATGTGCAGCGCCATAATTTCCAAAGTATGATTACCCATGAGCTTAAAACCTCGTTAAATGCAATTGTTGGTGGCTTACAACTGTTAGATAATCAATACTTAAATACTGAGCAAAAAGATGTAGTGGCCCTCATTCGTAAGGGCAGTCAACAACTGGTGCTAACGCTTGAGCAAATTATTCAGTTGAATAAGATAGAAAAAGGTCAAGTTAGTATTAATCTAAGCGAATTTAATCCTCTACAATTGATTGCTGATCTTCTCGCAGAGTATGAGCCTATTGCCAAACAAAAAAATCTACAGTTGACCAGTAATATCCATCATATTGATTATATACTTGAAGGTGACGCGACAAAAATTCAGCAAATTTTATCTCTACTGCTCGATAATGCCATTAAGTTCACCCCATCAGGAAAAGTTATTATTGAGTCGCAACTGACTCATTTTAATAAAAGCAATCGCTGGCAGATTAATGTGAAAGATACCGGTATCGGTATTGATTCCAATCATATAGACGATATTTTCAATCCATTTTTTCAGGTGGATTCATCGCAAACACGTGAGTATGAAGGTACAGGAATAGGCTTGCTAGTTGTTAAGCAAATGGCACAGCTGATTGGTGCCGCTATTGAAGTCGAGAGTACCGTAAGTGTAGGCAGTCAATTTACGATCATTATCCCTCTGCGCAATCAGTACCAAGCTCGTCAGCAGCATTTATTTGCTGGATTGGTTATTGTCTATTATTACTATCATGAGATGGGTTTTTTGGTCGATGACTTACAGCGTCTTGGCGCTACGGTTACTTGTCATCAATATGAACAGTTAGTCCTTGATCAGATGAATACCATAAAAGCGGATGTAGTAATGTTTGCAGAGGATGTGTTACCGGGCAAAGCGGAAACAATAGCAAAGCATATCCGCAAGCACGAAACGGCGCATCGTAGCTTATTAATTTATTGGTATCCACCGCACCAAGCGCTTTATTTGGACAGTTTTGAGCATGGGTTAAAAGCGGCAGGTATAGACTACTGCCATAGCGTTATACGTGATAATGAGGTGTTAAGTGACCAACTAAAAGAATGGTTGGCATGGACATAAATGTCAAAGCATTGATTCGTATATTATAATTTATAAAACTCGCAGCACTCACCAGTAAAAAACAAACAAAATGTAAATAAAAAAAAGACGCCCAATATAAGGCGTCTTTTCTATTTAGTAATCAGTCAATCATTATCACTAACAGCACCTTATCTTATTAAAATAAGTTTTGCGCCCAGCGTACGACATGTTGCCACATCCGGCTCATAAATCCTGATTGCTCGACATCATTGGTAGCCACGATAGGAACTGAAGCTATAGCTTTGCCATCGATTACTGCCATCATCTTGCCGATCTGTTGACCCTTTTTGATAGGGGCTTCTATGCTGTCAGGAATATCAATGACCGTGGTGATTTTGTTTTTCTGAGTTTTGCTGGTGAGTATCTGTAAATTATCACCTGTTGCCAGCTCCACTTCGTCCGCCTCCCCAAACCATACAGGTAGCTTGCTAACGAACTGTCCTGCCGGTGCTTTAGTAACGGTAGTGAAATGACCAAAGCCCCAATTGAGTAGCTCACGCGACTGATCAGCACGCGCTTGCTGACTTTTTGTACCCATGATGACAGAAATCAAACGCATGTCTTCACGATTGCTAGAGGCAACCAAACAATAGCCAGCCGCATCAGTATGACCTGTTTTTAAACCGTCAACGGTAGAGTCGGTAGCGAGTAGGGCATTGCGGTTACCTTGGGTGATACCGTTATAAGTAAACTCTTTTTCCGCATAAAGACTATAGTAGTCACCGCTATTTTTGATGATGGCGCGTGCCAATATAGCCAAATCTAAAGCGGATGCTTCGTGGCCTTCATCAGGCATACCGGTTGAGTTTACGAAATGGGTATTTTCCATACCCAGTTTTTGCGCCTGCTCATTCATCAAGATTGCAAATGACGATTCACTACCCGCAACATGCTCAGCCATCGCTTTTGAGGCATCGTTACCAGACTGAATGATAATCCCGCGTAGCATATCGATGACGCTTGCTCTTTTATTGACTGGTACATACATACACGACTGACTGCTGCTGCCATGACACCAAGCGTTTTCACTCATCAGGACTTGTTCATCTTCTTTGAGGTCACCTGACGCTAAGCGTTGCTCAATGATATAACTGGTCATCATTTTAGTCAGTGACGCTGGCGGTAGAGGCTGCTTGGCGTTCTTTTGCGCTAAAATCTCTCCGGTATTATAATCCATTAATACATAGGCGGTATTGTCCATTTCAGGTGGCTGTATGGCAGCGCTTGCCATCACTGCACTCATAGAAATACTCACACCGATTACCAGCTGCACGAGCTGTTGTTTTACACGCTTTACTGTCATAAATTGTTACACCACATCATGAAACCAAATGCATCTATCGCCTCGTACATAGTACTGAACCTCATACAGTTTTTTGAACACCTAGTCTTAAAAACGGTGTTCTGAAAGAGAGTACTAACGAGGGCAGCTACGGCTGAGCGATGGACATAAAATTAACGCCCTATCTTAGCAAAATGGCAACCGATGGGGAAACAATAAATGCGATAAAGTAAGGCGTTAGTAAAAATCGAATAGAAAATTGATAGAATGCTCAAAAATAGCGAGTGCAATAGAGCGTTGTTTTAATACCACAAAAAAGCTTGCTGCGCCGCTCACAATATTTAAGCGGGGCCACAGCAAGCTATGTTATTTCTGCTACAGAACTATCTAGGCAAATATTTAGAAAAATATCTAACAAAGCATTAAGAAGACTAAGCCTATTGAAAAAATTTAAGCCGTTACTTTTTATTTTTAAGCCCGTATTAATTATCTCTAAGCGCCTAATAATTCAAGGTTAAGCTTATTCGATAAGCTTACTGCTAATACTCTGCATTCGCTAAGTCTTCGCACAACAGTTTATTATCTTGTTTAGAGAAGCCAAGCGTCCAACTGCGGATACCTTGTAGTATCTGGCGGTAATCCTGCTGTGTTGATAAGTACTGAATAGCGGCTTTTGGATCTTCTAAAGACGGCATCAGTTCATGGAGTTGGACGTTATAAGACTTATAGAAGCGCTGTTTTTGTTTGCCATTAAGCATTGGAGGGCAAATCTCTGATAGCACTTGCATAACCGCGATTTCATGTTTGGTTATATTCATGCCAGACATATCGAGCGGTATAGTCGTGGCTACATTACTAGCAGCGTTAGTGGCTTGAGACAGCATCGCAACGGCCGTTATGAGTCCAGCGAAGCCAACTTTTGCAGCGGTCTTGGTTAGTATAGAAGTCATAGATAATATCGATTGATTTGTCATTCAGTATCACACTCGCTTATCTTTATTTAATGGTCATATGGTAATGGGTAAAAAAACAAAAGTCACATAAAATATTGCGTTATGTGTAGATGTATTGTGACCTGTAGGCGGTTTATAGCAACATATCAGTAGCATCTAGTGGTAAGTTACGTCAGCATAAAAATATAGGTTTATATTGTTAGGCCTTGTTGCTCATTGTAACAGGATATTACAAGGAATAAGACATAACGCTATAATAATAAAATAGAGTTCTAAGTAAATTAGCGGGTAAGACTTAATTTATGGCTGTACACTAAGGTATAATCGCCTGCGATGTTGTTTATGATAATTTATCAGGTCCTAACAAGGCTATTTAAAACGAGCGTTGTTGTCTTTCACCTTTTATATTAGCCTCTATCTGCCATTTTCTATCATGGTAAAAGCTATCGAGACCAGTGGCACTATCGTCATATGTTACTTATCGCTAATCTTCAACTCACTAAGGTCTATATAATATTTTTATGACAACTATATATGACGACGATGATGTCTTACTCACAATTAAGCACTGCCCATAATAGTAGAAACAAGCATCATAGTAGTGATAAAAAAGCGACTCAGTAGTAATTGCTATCCGCTGTAGTAAGGTATGGTAATAATAGCGTTAAGTAGTACAGTGGTAATGTACAAGGCTTATTATAGCAATTTTATGAGAGTAAAATGCACAAGCAGACAGACGGTCAAATATGAGTATATTGAGCGGAAATGAATTTTTTAATTAGTAATGATGATGGGGTGCATGCTCCAGGGTTGCTGGCGTTGTATCATGCGTTATCGACAATTGGGGAGGTGACGGTGGTGGCACCAAACGCTGAGCAAAGCGGCAGCGCTAGTGCATTGAATATCGCCCAGCCTTTATATACCCATAAGCTGACGTCTGGGTTTGTAGCGGTCAATGGCTCGCCTGCTGATTGTGTTTATTTGGCGCTACATCAGCTGTATCGTGAGACTCATTTTGACTGTGTGATCACCGGTATTAACTCAGGTGCCAATCTAGGACAAGACGTCTTGTTTTCTGGTACGTTTGGTGCGGCGTTAACTGCGCAACTATTTGGAATACCTGCTATTGCGACCTCTTTGGTTGGTGGCGCTATTAAAGGTAATGGGGAGGACCAAACGAGTCATTATCAACTGGCAGCGAATGAGATTGTTAAGCTCTTGACCGAAACGACCCTATTAGAAGCATTCAAAAGTTTGCCCTATCATGTATTAAACGTTAATATTCCTGATGTAAAAAATACCGGTGACATCAAAGGTCGCAAAATTACCAGTTTGGGGCATAGCCAGATAGCGCGTCCTGTCCATCATGTGGTCGATCCGCGAGGGCGTGATGCCTACTGGTTGTCTCTAAAAAATGTCAGCAAGAGTTGCCAACTGAAACGATAAGGGAACATTCCTTGTTGCCAATGCCGCCAGTGACGTCAATTGATGCAGTAATCAAGTCGTCGGCAACAGAATCTGCTGATGTACTATCGGCTCAATCTGTCTATACTGACGATCAGGCGGTCGCGGCAGGTTATATTAGTCTGTCACCGGTGAGACTACATCATACACCAACGACGACCCTTGATACGCTTTCGGCATTGGTACTGTAAGGCAGTGGTGCTGTCACAAGTTGATGTGGTAATAAAATGAATAAGGACTATAGATCCGTATTGTAAATTGATACCAACTATAAACTAATATTAGAAGTGGCTGTGCAACTACGACATACCCCGTCATAGAATGCTTGTCAGTAACATAAAGAATAGGAAATATTGTATGAAAAAGCTTATTAATGGATCGCAGCTAGCGACTGCTGCTTTGGTTGGCACTATGACAGTGGCGACGATGGCAATGATAGGGTGTGCGACTAAACCTACCTATCAGTCACCCAGCCAAACGGGTCCCAAAATTACTACCAATGCCCAAGGCGTCCCTAATTATCATCTTGTAAAGCGTGGTGATACGGTCGGTCAAATCGCCGAGCGCTATAATCTTAATTATCGTCAAGTCGGTGCACTCAATGGCTTAGATAGTAAATATACGATCTATAGTGGTCAATGGCTCAAGCTATGGCAAGGTGGCGCCTCAACCGCTGACCGTAACACTACTTACAACGGAGCTGCTAGTGCGCCGACACGTCCAACGTATACGCCGCCTGCTACTAGCTCACCTGCACCATCAAGCCCTGCATATGAAGTAACTGCCAATTCGACCGAAGGTTATGATTATCCCAGTCGCAACCAAGTGGTTCGCAATTTTGATGCTTCAGCAGGTAATATGGGCATGTGGTTCGCTGGTAAAGAAGGGGATCCAGTCATTGCTAGCCAAGCCGGAACAGTGCTTTATTCAGGTAATGGGCTACCAGAGTATGGCAACCTAATCATGATTCGTCACAGTGAAAACTATATCACTGCTTACGCTCATAACAGTCAGTTGCTAGTCAAAGAAGGCGATCAGGTACAGCGTGCTCAGCGTATCGCTAGTATGGGTAGCTCGGGTCAGACCAATCAAGTCGGCTTAGAGTTCCAAGTGCGCCTGAATGGTAATCCTATTGATCCTCGCGCAGTGCTAGGTCGCTAATTGCAATACGATAAGTTCAATAATATTTCTCTAATTGCCCTTGTTATTATATGCTTATTATAGGGTTACTCTTTATATGGCTACTTTACTTATTGATATTCGGGACCTTCTATGATGTTAAAAAAGCAATACATTGCCTTTCTGCCTGCTTCAATCTCTGCTTTATTGATAGTAGGGTGTACGAGCCAACAGGTTATCAAGCAACCTAGCAAGCCGATTCGTCAAGGCAATGTCCAAATTACTCAAACCGAAACCATTCAAGTAAAGCCTGCGCCGGTACCGAGTGTCATCACACCCAAGCCCGTAGCGCAGCCGAGCTATAACAGCTTTTCGGATTGGAAGTCAGACTTCTCTATGCGCGCGATGTCGTCAGGCTATGATGCCTCGACTGTCCAGCGTTTACTTACATCGGCATACTTAAATCAACAAGTCATCTCGCTCGACTCAGGTCAGCCAGAATTTTCTAAGATGCCGTGGGAATATGCGGATTCTGCCGTATCAGATGGGCGGGTCAGTACGGGTAAGCGTAGATTTTCAGAGCAGCGTTCATACTTATCGGGTTTAGAGTCGCAATATGGGGTCAATGCAGAAGTAATTGCCGCAATCTGGGGTATGGAGTCATCATACGGAGCGGTAACGGGTAATAGTTATTTACCTAGTGCGCTCGCTAGTCTTGCTTATGATGGTCGCCGCCAAGAGTTTGCTGAGAGCCAGTTATTGTCATTAATAACCCTGCTACAACGTGGTGATGTGTCTTGGTCGCAGCTTGACGGCTCTTGGGCAGGCGGCATGGGAGAGACTCAATTCATCCCGGAGACTTGGTTAAAACAAGGGGTGGACGGTGATGGCAATGGCCATCGCAATCCGTGGTCCACTTCTGATGCCTTGGCATCTACTGCCAACTATCTGAGTAACTCAGGTTGGGTGCGCGGTCTTGCGCCATTTTATGAAGTCACCTTGCCAGCCTCATTTGATTACTCGATCGTCGGTAGCAAACAACCAGCGGCTAGATGGGCGTCTTTAGGTATTGATACCATAGATGATGTATTTCTAGATGCTAATACGCCAATGGAACTATGGCTTCCGGCTGGTAAAGATGGTCCTGCGTTATTATTAAGTGAGAATTTTGACGTCATTAAAGTATATAACAACTCGTCAAGCTATGCGTTAGGCGTCAGCTTACTGGGTAAAGCCATCGCTGGACAAAATGGTCTGCGAAAATCATGGCCACGTCATGAGCGTCCATTATCGACTTCACAAGTCACTCGTCTACAACAGTGTTTGACCAATGCCGGCTACGATACCAAAGGGGCTGACGGCATTGTCGGCACCAACACTCGCAAGGCATTCCAACGCTGGCAAGCGGACAATAGGCAAACGCCAGATGGCTTTATCACTCAGCGTAGCGCCTCATCGTTAGCGTCATGGTGAAATGGTTTGATACTTATTAAGTCTTTGATACGAGAGCTGTTTCTTATAAGAGAGTTCTAGGTTTTAGAGATTAATTATTTGATCGTTAAAATGATAAATAGAAAAGGAATGGTGGATGATAAATCCTACCATTCCTTTTTTGCTGTTGTGAGATATTATTAAAAGAAGTTGAAGTCGCTAAACTGGTTAGAGTTGTTAGCAATGAGTACCATAAATTATGGTGTGCCAGCATGACCGACGGTCACTGTCGCTGATAGCATCCGCCCTTTGGTTTCAGATTTGCGAGAGGCCTCATCCCAGTCGGGTGCTGCGCACATAAACAGAGTTTTACCGTCTTGTCCACCAAGGGCAACTGCAAAGACACCTTCAGGGGCGGTGTCAATAGTCTCCAAGATTTCCCCGCCTTCTGCGATACGTACGGCACGTTGATTTAAGGTATCTGCAATCCAAACAGCACCTTCAACATCTAGCGCTAAACCATCTGGTAGGATTTTAGCACGCTCGATACGTAGACCAAGGTTTGGCTCATCACCTAGCGCGCCAAAGCTTGCAAAATCACGTCTATCACCAAGCGTGCCGTCTTCTTTAATATCAAATTGTGAGATTCTATTGCCAAACAGCTCGTTGACAATTAAGGTCTTCTCATTAGCAGAGATCACCATACCATTTGGAAAAGATAGACCTGTTGCAACGACTTGCGAGCTGCCGTCTGGTTTAATGAGTACCAGCCCAGCATCCTTATGATCCGCACCACCCATCAAATCAAAACCGAAGTTACCAATATAGGCATTGCCATTGGGGGCGACTACCATGTCATTAGCATGGCCACCACAATGCTCCCAGATATCGGCATGGACGACGAGTTCGCCATCGTTCTCTAGTCGTAATACCTTGCGGTCTTTCATCGACACCACTAGCATGCGACCGTCAGGCAACCAGCCTAAACCAGAGGGCTGCTGATCGATATGAACAATTTTTTCTGCCAAACCTTGATCATTAACGCGATAAACCCCTTGCGTATAAAAATCGACGAACCACAAAGCCTCTTTATGCCAGCGCGGACCTTCTAAGTAATGAAAGCCATCAACCACAACTTCTAATTCATATTTTGACATAATTATTTCCCTTAATTAATGAGTATCTTCCTTGATAAATAAACTGAACCATTCAAATAAAAACGCTTACATTATCTCCTCATATAGTGCGGTAACGTCCTCCAAACTCATGTCCTTGGGATTGGTGGCAATGAGCCGTGCATAAGTATTGATAACGATGTCCGTTAGCGCAGGAATATCTTTTTGGGTAATATCTAAGTCACTCAAACGATACTTAAGGCCGCTTATCTCTAAAAACTGTCTTAGTTGATTGATAAATTGGTTTGCGGCGTCTAGATCAGTCATACCAGAGGTTTGAGTGGGCATCACAGCATGAGCCAGCTCCGCGTACATGGGTGCGGCTTCCGACAAATTGAAGGTAAATACACCGCACATAACGAGCGCATTGGCATGACCGTGTGGAATATGAAAGTTGATGCTGAGAGGGTAGGAAAGCCCATGAACGGCCGCTACTGAAGAATTGACAAATGCGATACCAGCCAGCGTTGAGCCTAATAACATCTCGCCTCTAGCATTTATATCATCACCTTGTTCCAGTACTCTTTCAAAATTATTCCATAACATTTGCAAGCCTTTAACGGCTAGTGCATCTGAAATCAGGTTTTTCTTAGTACGACTGGTATAGGCTTCAATGCAATGCACCATAGCATCGAGTGCGGTCGCCGCCGTAATGTGACGAGGTAGTTTAAGTGTCAATGTCGCATCTAAGATAGCGACATCGGGTAGAATTTTGGGGGTATAGATGGCTTTTTTGCTGCCGTCTTTGGCAGTAATGACGGACACAAATGTGGCCTCTGCACCAGTGCCCGCAGTGGTTGGTATCGCGAATAATGGTAACTTCTTAAAGCTGCTAAAATCAAGATCTAAGATATCATTGACTGATTCGAAATCATTGGGATATAAAGCGACGATTTTTGCCGTATCAATAGAGCTGCCACCACCCAAACCAATCACCAAGTCACAGTGATTGCCTCTAGCAAGTGCAATAGCGTCATTGACGACCTCGACAGGCGGATCAGCAACCACAGTATCAAAAACCACGACGTCAATACCAGCCTCTTGTAAAGACTGCTGTGCGATATCCACATAACCCAGTTGTGAGATGCCAGCATCGGTGACAATAATGGCTGATGTTGCAGCGTACTGCTTGGCTAGCGCGCCTAGCTTTTGGCGCATGCTATCAGCGTCACTGATAATATGACCGTTGGTATAAAACTCAATCCCTGTCATTTTTTCTTCCTTGTTTAAATGTTCTACGGTATAAACCTTTTAGAAATCCAATGTCATAAGGCGTATAACGATAGCAATTATGGCATATTTTATGACATAGAGGACCACCCCTCATTAGGATGTCTTTGCCTTTTTATACTTATCGATTTTTAACCCTGTTTGCTTTATCTTCTCTCATTTATACGTTTGTAGGCCAAAATGATACTGGCGAGAGAAAGATTGTCGTTGACTGAGACGTTTCGTAAGTAATCTTCTTTGTATTATGAGATGACCGTCATCGTCAACTATATACTAATCGTTGACTCATTGTGTACGACTGTATTGAGTAGTCGAGAGCAACGGTAGACTACTGTGCCACTGGATAAGCTTTCAATAGATATCCGCTATCATTACGAGATTACAAAAGTAATGCTGTAATAATCTTGTAAGGTAAAAAACCTTACAAGATTAGGGTGGTACACAGAGGGTATTGTTTTCAATGACTTTTTATTGTCAATTATTCTATCTGTCTACGTATATTAACTCTGGCTCAGATTTTCTATCCGAACAACACTCAGTCATCCTCTATTGAATTTATCTCATAAACTCACTGAATAAAGAGACTTATATGACTATCTTTCGTACCCTTGCAACCAGCGTTGCCATTCTTGCTATGCCAGCTTTGAGTTTCGCACATGATACCTCAGTACCGAATACCAATATTCCAACGGTCGTTCTAGAAAAAACCACACAGCAGTTCATCGACAGTCTAAAAGGTACGACACCGATCAATCAGCTGCCTTATGCAAAAGCGCGTCAGGTCTTGATTGATACGCAGACCAAGGGCGTCACTGCTATGCCACCTGCAGATGTGCAACAGATGACTTTTAAAGTCGGTATGGATGGTGAGTTCAAAGTCTATACTGTCCGTCCAGTGGGCACAAAAGGTAAAGCGTTGCCGGGTGTGGTGTACTTCCATGGCGGTGGTTGGGTACTGGGTAATTTCACCACTCATGAAAGGTTGATGCGTGACCTAGCGACTCAAGCAAATGCGGCGATGGTCTTTGTAGAATATAGCCCTGCACCTGAGAAAAAGCATCCCGTTCAGCTCAATCAGACCTATGCTGTACTGAAATATGTATCAGAGAATGCTGCCACGTTCGGTATTGATGCCAATCAGCTGTCTATCGCAGGTGATTCAGTGGGTGGTCAGATGGTCGCTATCAATGCTGTCCGTGCTAAAAATGAAGGTCTGCCACTTGACTCAATGGTTCTGTTCTATCCGGTGACTACCGCAGACTTGACCAGTAATTCTTACAAGCTTTTTGCAGATGGCCCATGGCTTAGCAAGGCAAGTATGCAATGGTTCTGGAATGCCTATTTACCTAAAGGTGTCGACAGCGCCAATCCAAGAGTGTCGCCATTGAACTATAGCCAAAAAGATCTTGCAAACTTACCACCCGCGCTCGTAATTACTGATGCCAATGATGTGCTGCGCGACGAGGGCGAAGCTTTTGCCTCTAAACTGACGCTAGCTGGCGTGAAGACGCAGAGCACGCGTTATGACTTTACAACTCATGATTTTGTGATGCTAAACCCTTATGCGACGTCCTAAACCCTATCTTTTACGCATTCTATAGGTGAATGGTGATGTGTGGGATACATAATAATGCAAGCCGCTTCACTCAAAAAAGGTTTATTTTAAAGTGTTGTAGTATAAGTGCGAACAAGGTGAGTAATAAAGCTGTCAATAAACTACTAGACAATAGTGCTATGCCAAAACTGAACTTATTGAGTAGATAAGGAAATAATAAAAAGAAAGGTAGGGTTCCAAGAACATACCAAAAGGTATAGTAAGCATGATTGCTTATCTTGTCTATTGGCTGCTTTTCGATATGCAACCAAATTAGGGTAAGTAGAGTCACAAGAGGCAAAGACGCCAGTAGAGCGTCCAATCTGTCGCTACGTTTGGCCACCTCAGATATTATAACGACGAGTGCGGCGGTCATTGCGTACTTGAGCCATATATTCATATAAAGATTCCCAAATATAGTTAATCCAATTTAGAAACAGCACAGTGCGACTGGGATAAATTTTTATAGCCCCTGTCATGTTTGCGAACAGCACGCAAGAAAAATTTATACTAGTGGTACATCGCTACAACGTCTCTCTCCTTCATGTTGAGTCGACTATGTCTATTCGTAAATATTTGATAGGCAAGGTTTTAGAGGACTGTTTGGGTGTTTACGCCACTTTTTTATCCAGCCACTAATAGCTCGACACTGACTTGAAAATAATACTCATCTTTTATAGTGATGCTGACGCTACCGTTATGAGCAAGTGCAATCGCTTGTGCTATGGATAATCCCAAACCTGTGCCTGAGTGCATTGTATTTGTTCTGTCATGACGATAAAAGCGCTCAAATAATTTGTCGGCCTCACTCTGAGTCAAGGGCTCATCCAAGCGGTTGGTGACTATTATTTTTAGATAATGGGGCGTCAAAGATGGCGACTTTAGCGCAGACTGTTTTTTTATGGCACTGGTAGCATTATAAGCACGCGCAGATGCTTTGATAGGAGAGGCTTCAATAGGGAACGCCTCAATGGTGATGACGCTATCACTTGCCGCGTAATAGATGGCATTTGATATGAGATTGGCAAA